>Ga0180300_10000302_pt1 | contig 21060 bp, 20 predicted proteins | sample GuaBasSediGuay15_FD_121798 | JGI IMG/M metagenome (GOLD analysis project Ga0180300, IMG submission 121798) | Subseafloor sediment microbial communities from Guaymas Basin, Gulf of California, Mexico - Guay15, Core 4569-2, 21-24 cm | ecosystem: Environmental > Aquatic > Marine > Hydrothermal...
GGAATTGTGAAGATTCAGAAAACAAAGGGCAGGGTAATCTTTAAAGGAAAAGCAAATTACAGCTCCATTTCCATCCTGGACCACATAGGAAACATTGAAGTTAATCATTTGGCCGGAAGAAGCTTTTTCCTGGTGGAAAATGTTAAAGGTAATCTTGAGCTCTGGTCACTACCCTGCGATACATTTATAGTGAAAAATCATAAAGGAAACCTGGGCGGTAAAACAACAGCAAAATTCTTATATTTACAGGGAAAGGGACAGGCTCATTTATTAATTCCAGCCCTATCTTCCCTTGAATCCAGGTGGGATGGAGAACTGAAGATAAAAAGGTATTGAAAATTTTGTAATAAAAATTAATTTTACAACTAAATGGATGCTATGATTTGTTGCAGAAACTCTGTAAAAAATAACCTTCACTATTTTCTAAGGTTTTTAAGGTTTCTCCGTCCCTACTGGTTCAAGGGTTTCCTTGCATTTTTGTTTATGCTTCTTGGTGTTGGGCTTCAACTTCCCATGCCTTTCCTGACAAAGTATCTTATTGATAAGGTTATTGTTATGAAGTCATTCAGAATCCTGAATATCATTGGATTTGTTTTGATAGGTGTTCTTTTCTTAAGGGCATTCTCTATATTTATAGAAAGGTATCTCCTTGCCACATTCAGGGGAAGGGTTTTGTTTGATTTGCGGATGAGTCTTTTCAATCACACAGAGAGATTAAAATTGTCCTATCTGCATAATAAAGAGACAGGATACTTGATGAGCAGGCTTTCGGATGATGTGAATGCGGTTCAAGGGCTTCTTGCAGATACACTTGTATCCTTTGTCCAGAACTGTCTTGTATTCATTGCAGGCATTGGAGCAACCATTTATCTCCATCCGAGACTTGCCTTTATCTCCTTCTCCATACTACCATTTTATGCACTCTCCATATATGGATTCAACAGGAGGATAAGGGATATGAGCTGGGAGGTGAGGGAGGCATTTGCAAAGGTAAATAAAGATTTGCAGGAACTATTATCAGGGATTACAATAATAAAGGCGTTCACAGGGGAAATCTATGGTTCATTAAGGCTTATAAGGAGTGTTAAGGAGGGAATAAGGAAATCTGTTCGTCTTGATATATTATCAACACTGTTCAGTATAATATCTGTTCTCATATCATCAGCAGGGCCTATTGTTCTCATCTGGTATGGGTGTGGAGAGATAATGAGGGGGAATCTTACCATAGGTGGCTTAATGGCATTTAATTCATTTTTAAGGTATTTGTTTGGTCCAACCCAGACTTTAATGAACCTAAATCTTTCCATACAGCGTTCTCTTGCATCGGTTAAGAGGATATTTGAGATACTTGATGAGGATATGGAGCCTTATGAAGAGGGGAAGGAAGTGAGACTTAAAGGAGGGATTGAATTTGAGGAGGTGAAGTTTTCCTATGGGCGGGAAGAGGTGTTACAAGGGGTATCCTTCAGGATAGACCCCGGGGAGACTGTTGGGATAGTTGGGAGGACAGGTATTGGCAAGTCCACCATAGGGTTATTGATTATGAGGTATTATGAACCAGAAAAAGGGAGGATAAAACTGGATGGAATGGATATAAGGGAGATAAACATAAGGTCATTGAGGGAGAATATAGGGTATGTATCACAGGATGTATTTTTATTTTCAGACTCAATAAGGGAGAACATAAGGTTTGGGAGGAGGGATGCGAGTGATAAAGAGATAGAGGAGGCAGCCAGGCTTGCAGGAGCAGATGAATTTATAAGGAGGCTACCCGAGGGATATGATACGAAGATAGGAGAGAGGGGGGTTAAGTTATCAGGTGGGCAGAGGCAGAGGATAGCCCTTGCCCGTGCCATATTAAAGGATGCACCCATATTGGTACTTGATGAGGCTACGAGCAGTCTTGACAGACAGACAGAAAGGGAGGTAGTGAAATCAGTCAAGAAAATATCAAGGGGAAAGACTGTGATTGTCATAGCCCACAGGTTATCAAGCATAAGGCACGCAGACAAAATCCTTGTGCTTGACAGGGGGAAGATTGTGTGTGAGGGGAAACACAGGAAACTATTAAGGGATTGCAGGGTTTATGGGATGATTTACAGAGAGAATGGGTAATAAGTTGTTTTGCATGGAACATGATGCTATTCCACCTGTGGGGACTAAGGAATGAATAAATCCTTGCAAGAGTTTGATTTTGGCATTATATTTAACTTGCTATGGTTAAAAACAAAGAAGACCTGCTGAAATTACTTGAAAAGCACTTTCGGGAGTTTAAAAAATTCGGGGTAAAGAGCCTTGGGGTCTTTGGTTCGTTTGCAAAAGGAACTCCCCGTGATGACAGCGATGTGGACATTCTGGTTGAGTTTCAACCCGGGAAGAAAACCTTTATGAATTTTATCCATCTTGCATTCTATATTGAGGAGTTGCTTGGGAGGAAGGTTGAACTGGTAACTTCTGAGAGTCTCAGCCCCTATCTTAAACCTTATATTATGGAGGAGGTTATTTTTGTCAGGGGAGATTGAGTACCTCAAACATATAAAGGACGAAACAGAATTTTTAATAAAAAGCAGTGAGCATATAGCCTTTGATGAATTTGTGAAAAATGAAGTTTTAAAAAGAGCATGGGTAAGAAGTCTTGAAATCATTGGAGAAGCAGTGAAAAAGATTAACTTACAATTCAGGGAAAAATATCCTGAAGTTAAGTGGAAGGAAATTGCGGGAACAAGGGATAAATTGATACACGATTACATGGGGGTGGATTACGAAATAGTCTGGGATATAGTAAAGAATGAAATTCCTGTGCTTGATCAACAGATTAAAGAGATTTTACAAAAAGAGAGTGAGAACAGAGCCGTGAAGGATGATAAATGCGGAGAAAAATGAAAAATTTTCTACGTTAATTGATTCCACAGGCAAGAATCCAGTATTTTGTTAAGGTATCCGTTGTACCAGAACCGGTTATACCATATAGTATAATTTTGCATGTTCAGTTTTGTAAAACAATTTTAAAGGGTGGATTCCCTGTTGACTTAAATGGGTTTATGTGTTAACCTGTGTAAAAAAAGGAGGTAGTATGGCTGAGAGATATTATAACTACATTGACGGTGAGTGGGTTGACGCTGTGAGCGGGGAGACCTTTGAGAACAGAAACCCCGCAAACTGGGATGAGGTTATAGGTGTATTTCCCTCCTCAGGGAAGGAGGATGTTTACAGGGCTGTTGAGGCTGCCAAAAAGGCGCAGAAGGAATGGGCATCTCTGCCTGTGCCTGAAAGGGCGAAGATTCTGGGGAAGGCAGGGGATATCATGGTTGAGAGGAAGGAGGAACTGGCAAAACTTGAAACAAGGGAGATGGGAAAGATACTGAAGGAGACAAGGGGGGATGTGCAGGAGGGAATTGATACCCTTTACTATGCGTTTGGTGAGGGCAGGAGGCTCTTCGGTGTTACAACACCTTCAGAACTCAGAGATAAGATTGCATACACAATAGTGAAACCAGTTGGTATTGCAGGCCTTATCACACCATGGAATTTCCCCATGGCTATCCCCTGCTGGAAGATGGTTCCTGCACTTCTGCTGGGGAACACGGTTGTTTTCAAGCCTGCCTCTGATACACCTGCAACCGCAACAGAACTGGTTAAAATAATGATTGAGGCAGGGGTTCCAAAGGGAGTTGTGAATATTGTGCATGGAACAGGTTCAAGGGTTGGTGAGGCAATTATTTCACATCCTGATATTGGTGTTATCTCATTCACAGGTTCATCTGCCATAGGTTCAAGGATTGCAGAGGTTGCTGGTAAGATGCTGAAGAAGGTTTCACTTGAACTTGGTGGAAAGAATCCACAGATTGTCATGGATGATGCAGACCTTGAACTTGCACTTGAAGGTGTGCTCTGGGGTGCATTCGGGACAACAGGTCAGAGGTGCACCGCCACATCAAGGCTCATTCTCCATGAACCCATCTACGATAAATTCATTGAGATGCTTGTTGAGAGGGCAAAACAGTTGAAGATAGGGAATGGACTGGATGAAAGCGTGGACATGGGGCCTGTGATAAATGAGGGTCAGATGAATAAGATACTGGAATACATAGAGATAGGAAAGAATGAAGGTGCAAAACTCATACTTGGAGGAAAGAGATATACAGAGGGAGAGTGTTCTAAAGGCTGGTTCATTGAGCCAACCATCTTCATTGATGTCCAGCCAGAGATGAGAATATTCCAGGAGGAGATATTCGGTCCTGTGCTCTCTGTGACAAAGGCTAAGGACTTTGACCATGCAATTGAACTTGCAAACAACTCAACCTACGGACTTTCATCCTCCATCTACACCACAGACCTGAGAAAGGCAATGAAGGCCATAGAACTTCTTGAGGCAGGTATCACATATGTGAATGCTCCAACCATTGGTGCAGAGTGCCATCTCCCATTTGGTGGTGTGAAGAATACAGGGAATGGGCATAGAGAGGGTGGAAAGTGGGTTTATGAAATCTTTGGTGAGATAAAGACGGTTTATGTTGATTACTCAGGTAAACTCCAGAAGGCACAGATAGATACAGACCTTAATAAATGATAGTTTTTTTTCTGGGTGTTATTACGTTCTCTGTTGGTGGGGGTGGGGGTGTCTCACCCCCACAATGGTTTTATAACGTTGGTGGTTATATTTATTTCTTTGAAGAAGGGTTTGAACCTTCCGTGGGTGTTGAGTACTCAAGGGTTTTCAATTTTCCGACGGTGAACAAACCCGTGAATTATAAAGAGATGAAGGTTTACACGTATTTTCTGAAGATTCTGCTGGAATATCCACTGTTCGTTTCTACCTTTTACATCTCTCCAGGTGCAGGTCTTTTACATATAAATCAGGTTCAGAAGGTATGGTTTGAGTATGAATATGAAAAAAGAACCTATTATACAAGGTCACTGTTGTTCCGCATAACAATTGGAAAGGCATCTGGAAATTTTAGATTTTCCATATATTATGAAAAGGAAACAGGTTCTGGTTATGGATATGGAGGCCTAAATTTAAGGAGGGTATTGTGATGATAGTTCCACCGTATAAGGTTAAACTGGTTGAACCTATTAAATTAATTCCATACAAAGAGAGAAAAAGGGCCATTGAGGAAGCAGGTTTCAATCCATTTCTTTTACCATCAAAAACAGTATTTATTGACCTTGTCTCGGATAGTGGTACATCTGCAATGAGCATAAAACAACTTGGAAGCATGTTCTCTGGTGATGAGTCTTTTGCTTTCCAGGAAGGTTTTTATATATTGAGGAAATCAGTTAAGGAACACTTTGGATTTCCCTATGTACTCCCAATGCATCAGGGAAGGGCAATAGAGGATATATTGTTTGAGATACTGGTGAAAAAGGGGGATATTATTCCCTCAAACTCACTGTTTGAGACAACAAGGGTTATAATTGAAAGGAATGGTGGTGAACCAATTGACCTGCCAGGTGATGGAGGAGACATTGATATAAAGAGGCTGAAGGACCTCTTAAAGGCATCATCAGATTGTATCCCATTCATACTGATGACATTAACTAATAATACAAGGTATGGCTTACCCGTTTCCCTTGATAACCTGAGGAAACTCTCATTACTGTTAAAAAAATACAATATCCCCGTTATATTTGATGCCTCAAGGTTTGCTGAGAACTGTTACTTTATCTGGAAGACGGAGAAAAGGAAGAAGAGGTTCAGGGATGTGGTTAAGGAGGTTTTCTCCTTTGCTGAAACAGTTTATATGAGCACTAAGAAGGACGGGTTGTGCAACACAGGTGGGCTTTTTATGACAGGTTCAAGGAAACTTTATAATAGGGTGATTGAGGTTATGACAGTGAAGGAAGGATTCCCAAGCCATGGAGGCCTTCCAGACAGGGATATATGGGCAATTGTTAACGGGCTTGAGGAGACACTGGAAGAGGATTATATCCAGCATAGAATTTATCAGGTGGAGTATCTGCACAAATTATTAAAGGATAAAAAAATACCCGTGTTTGACCCTCCAGGTGGGCATGCTGTCTATATCATTGCATCAAAGATACTTCCTGACCACCAGTTTCCTGGTTTTGCACTTGCATCTGAGATTTTTGTTAAAGGTGGAATAAGGGTTGGGGTTTTTGGTGGAGACCTTGCTGCCTCTGATACACCTGAATATATCAGGCTTTCTATACCCAGAAGGGTTTATACAGAAAGACACCTTGAGTATGTGGCTGAGGTTGTTGGTAGTGTTGTTGAGGATGCCGAGAAGATACCCAGGTTGAACATAACCTATTTACCCAGGGAGATGAGGATTTTTGGTGCAAGATTCAGGAGAGCGGAATAATGTTTCACGTGAAACATTTTTATCATGATGATAAAGTGCGAACTTTTTAATGGTTTATCAGAAAACGCTCTGAAAGAGATACTGGAAAAGGGTGTTTATAAGACCTTTAAACAGGGAGAAACCCTTATTAAGGAAGGGGAGGCCGGGGACGAGTTTTTTGTGATAATCAAAGGAAAGGTAGAGGTTTCTTCCCGGGGTAGTGTGATTGCTGTGCTTGGCGATGGTGAGTTTTTTGGAGAAATGGCCCTTCTTGAAGGTGTGAAAAGGTCTGCAACAGTCAGGGCAATTGAGGACACAGAGGTCTTTATCCTTAACAGGGATGGGTTTAAGGAACTATTAAAGATAAACCCAAAGGCAGGTTTAAAGATTTTACAGACCCTCTCAAACAGGTTGAGAAAGTCAAATGAGAGGGTGATTGAGGATGTTAGAAGGGAGACAAGGCTATCAACACTGGGGAAGGTTGCTGGTACAGTGATTCACGACCTTAAAAGTCCACTTGCTGTTATTAAAGGATACCTTGAATTTCTGGAAAGGGAGGATTTACCCTTCGATGAAAGAAAGGAGATTGTTAAGATATTAAGGGATGAGGTTAATAAGATGCTGGATATAATCCAGGACTTCCTTGAGTTTTCAAGGGGTAAGGATACCCTGCACCCTGTTCCTGCCAGGATTATTGATGTTTTAAACAGTGCAATCCAGCCATTGAAGACTGTTGCAGAGGAGAAAGAAATAGATATTGTGATAGAGGGTGAGAATCTCCCCTGTTTCCTTGACCCAATGAAGATAAAAAGGGTGATTAATAACATAGTGATGAATGCCATTGAGGTGATGGATGGTGGTCTGATAACCATAACAACCAGTAGAGATGGTGACTTCTGCCTTTTAAGTTTCAAGGATAATGGTCCCGGGATTCCACCAGAGATTCGTGGGAGAATATTTGAGCCATTCTTCACATCCAAGAGTGGTGGAACAGGGCTTGGGCTTACCATCGTGAAGAAGATAGTGGAAGACCATGGAGGAAGGGTGGATGTGAAGAGTGAAAAAGGAAAGGGCACAGAGTTTCTCATATGGTTACCCTTATCTTCATCCTGATTGGTAAATCTGTTAAAACAGGGATTCTATTATCCCTCTTTATCCCTGGTGGAGGGCAGTTTTATACTGAGAACTACTTCAAAGGGGTTGTTTTTGCAGGTTCACAGGGATACCTGCTTTACCAGACATACTACAATTATAAATGGTATAAAGAGGCAAAGGATGGATTTTTGAACGGGAGTGTGGGAGAGCCTGAATTAAACTATCGCAGGGCAGTCTTTTATGATACTCTGTGGTGGGATGGGCTTGTCTGGTTTCTTGCACTGATTGACACATATGTTGATGTAAAGTTATACGGGTTCAAAACCCTCCCTGATATAGGGTTTAACACAAAAAGAATTGAATTGAGATGGTATTTTTAAGGAATGTTTCACGTGAAACATTTTAATATTCCTGATGAGAAGATAAAAAGGATAGAGGAGTATGTATCTGAACTCCTCAGGTGGAACAGGAGGATAAACCTTATTGGCAGGGATGATGAAGACTGGGTCTGGGATTTTCTGGTTTATCCAATATGCCTGCTTTCCTTAAAGATAAGAACAGGAACACTTCTTGACCTTGGTGCTGGTAGTGGTGTTGGTGGTTTTGTATTAAAGATTATAAACGAAGAATTGAATGTTACTATGGCAGAGAGAAGGGAGAAGAAGTGTGTTTTTTTAAGGCATATAAAGACAAAACTGGGGATTGATGTGGATATATATTGTGGTGATGTGAGGGAGGGGGATTTTACTGGTTTTGATTATCTTTTACTCAGGGGGGTGAGGCTCCAACCCTGGCATAAAGGTATTGCAAGGTATATTATATATTTTAGTGATATTGAGGGTGAATGGAGGATAAAGGAGGTGATAAAATGGAAAAAAGGAAAAATCAGAATAATAGAGGGGATAGAGTAAAGGTTTATTATAACTCTGGCAGAAACTTCCTGGAGGTTCCAGTCCATGAAGGGATTGAGGTTATAGATTATAAACCCTATCCTGTTAAACCTGTTTCTGTTGTGGAGAATGCCTTTAAGGAACTGTTTCCCCTTGTTAAAGGGAAAAACTCTGTTGCAGTTATTGTTGATGACCATACAAGGCCAACCCCGATAAAGGATATTCTGCCATATCTTTTTAATGTTCTTGAGGTTGCAAGGGTTAAGGAGAGAAGGATTATTGTTGCATTTGGCACACACAATCATCCAGAGGAGGAGTATCTTGTTGAGAAACTGGGCTCAGATGTAATCAATAATGAGATAGTGATATTGCATGATGCCTTTGATAAAAAACTCAATGTTTATGCGGGTACAACCTCCCTTGGTAACAGGGTGTATCTTAATAAATGGGCTGTGAATGCAGATTTTAAAATGGGGATAGGGAGTGTTTTTTCCTCTGAGATAGCGGGATTCACAGGAGGACCAAAGATAGTCCTTCCTGGAATTGCAGCGGATGAAACAATAGAGTATAATCATGCCTATTTCAGCCACAAGGATATAAAGGCGGGATTTTATGAGGGAAACCCTATCCCTCGTGATATGGCAGAGGCAGCAAGGCTTCTCCCCATTGACTGGATACTTGACCTTGTGATGACACCGGATGGTATCATTGATATCTTTTACGGTGATTTTGAGGAATTTCATCCAAAGGCACGTGCCCTTGTGAGGGAGATTTACACGGTCAAGGTTAAGAAGACCAGGAGGCTGTTGATTGGGTGTGGCATGACAGAGGATGTTGATTTTGTCCAGACAGTTAAGGCATTATTTGTTGCAAATGAATTCTGTGAATTGGGCGGAGAAATCTTCCTTGTTGCCTGGTGCCCCCTGGGTTTAAACTGGGAGGAGCTGGTTGATACTGTTCATGGTGGGAAGGTTGAGGAGTTCGCCCTTGCTGTTTATCGTAGGTTAAAACCATTATTCACAGGTGATAAAAGGGTTTATATGTTCACAAAGGAAGAGAACTTTCCATGGGTGAAAGAGATTGGATTTAAGCCTGTTTCAAAATTAAACAGCGATTTTTTGTCAGAAGGGGGTATTGTTTTACCAAATGGGGCACTATTAATTGTATAACATATTGAAAATAAGTAGGCTAAAACAGGCCCCTTTCGGGGCCTTTCGTTGGTTTACTTTTTTAAAGACCTTCTCTCTCTTTTGATCTTCATCATATGCCTCTTCATCATTCCTCTTCTGCTTCCAATAAGCCACCAGCCCATCTCCTTCTGCTTCTCCTTGGGTAGCAACTTGAATATGGCTATACGGAATTCCATACGCTTTCTCTCCATATTGTCCTTCAGTTTCTGTATGTTTGTCCACTTCTCCAGAATTTTGTCAACACTGAACTTCTCTCCAGCAACGTACTCTTCAAGCTCAAGCCTCGCCTTATCAATTCTGTACTTCAGGTCAAGCATCTCCTTCTGATGAGCATACCACAGGTCCTCAGCCTTTTTAATAGCATCACCCTCAAGCCCGAGTTCATCAAGGATGTTTTCAAAGCCTGGACCCATAATGTGCTCCTCTTCAATCATCGTGGGATGGATCATTTGGCCTCTCTCTGGCATTCTCGTGCCACCCGGGGCATGGGCGAACAAAAACACCGCAGGTAAACTTAGTAACACGATAAACCTTTTCATCTTAACCTCCTGTTTTGTTTTGGTCTACCTCTCAACATAAACCCTATAAAGTCCCTTCTTACCTCTGGAGGAAGGTGGCCACCAGTCCTCAATAAATGCTGGACAGTGTGCATCAACATCTCGTTCTGCACCTCTGCTATTTCACCAGCAACCCTGTAGGCAAAGAGAGAATCCTCTCTCTCTATTGCCATACAGAGTAGTTCAACAAGTTTCTGTTTTTCCTGAATAAGAGGCTCCATTACAGCCCTGTATTCTTCTATCTCAGGCCTCAACATCTGTTCCCTTGTGAAGTGGGCAAATATCCTTGATGCCCTTCTGATGGTAACAATTCTTCCGATACCAAAGCCTATCCCCATGGCTACAATAAGGCTTAATACCACCACAAGGATTAAAAGTTTTTTATTCTCCATAGTTTATCACCTCCTGGGTTATGGCAAGATAATCATTGTAGGGCTCAGATTTAACACCAAGGTAAAGCCCGATGAGCAGTCCCAGGAAACCAAGTGCAAAGGCAGGGTATAGAAGTTTTCTGGTGTTTTTTGGTGTGTAAACCATGGGTGGTTCTGGAACAAGTTCCAGCATATCCCAGACCATTTTTAATTCTCTGGTCTCCCTGTCTCTTTTTTTGAACCTGTAAAATATCCTCTTTATAAGAGGCATATCCCCTGTTATGATGTCTATTTTTTTCATAAAACACCCCCTATCAAGGGTTCAAGAACTCTTTTAAGTTTTTTCAAGGAGCGCATCAGTATAACCCTGCTGTTCTCCTCTGTGATTTCAAGAACACGGGCAATCTCTCTATGGCTCATATTCTCATACTTTTTAAGGGTCACAACCGCCCTTTCGATGGGTGAAAGTGTTAAAAGTGCATCGTTCACAATCTTTCCAATCTCTTTTTTTTCAAGTTTCCTTTCAACACTGTCAACCTCTATATCTGGTGGGTCTATAATTCTATTCTCCTTTTTTACAAGATTTATTGCCTTGTTTGTGGCTACTTTTCCTGCCCACGCCTTTATATTTCCCTCAGGTTTCCTTTTTTCAAATTCAAGTACAGTATCCTGTAGTATATCCCACGCATCTGCATTGTTTCCTGTTATCCTGTATGCTATTGACAATATCATATTTCCATACCTCCTGTAAAAGTCCTCTACTTTCATGCCATAAATATAACACAGAAAACGAAAAAATGTTACAGAAAAAAATTTCCTTTGGTATTTCCCTGCGAAATAAAGAGTGACAGGAAAAGTCACAGTTTTTCCATAAATGTGCCAAAATATGTCACACTAAAAATTGCACCTCCTTTTATAATATAACAACAGTCAATATGTTAAAATAAATCTATATCTGGAATGATTTTTGTAAAAATTCTGACTGTATGGATGTAAAAAGGTATGTGATCTGTTGCAGGTGTTCTTTTTTCAGTGTGTATGAGGATGGTGAAAGGTTCTATCCTGTATGTAAGACAAAACTTCTCCAGGTATGCCCTGGATGTGGAAGGCCTATTTTTAATCCATACGGTAGATTTTGTCCTTATTGTGGAAAGGGGTATAGAAAATGATAAAAAAGGAGGAATTTATGAGGTGTTTTTCTATTTTCATCTTATTCAGCGGGATTATCCTTTCTGGTAATGTATGGTATGTGGATACCACAGGTGTGGAAGGAGATTCACTCCAGGCGGCATTAGATGCTGCTGCAGCGTACCCTGGGTTTGACACAGTGATTGTTGCTGATGGTCATTATTATCTTACATCCCATTTGAACATGGTGGATTCTGTTATATTGATGAGTGAAAATGGGTTTGAAGCTTGCACCCTGGATGCTGAGAAGAACGACAGGGTGATTGTGAACACAGGTGCCATAGATTGTGAAGTTAAGGGTTTCACCATAATGAATGGACAGGATGTTGATTCTTCTCCTGGTGGAGGTCTGTATAATACAGGAAACATTATAGTGGATTCCTGTTTTTTCACAAAAAATGTATCAACCTATGGTGGAGCAATTGCTGTAATGTCAGGAGGAAGGCTCTCATTAACCAATTCCATCTTTCAAATAGATTCTGCAATCACCGTATCTGGAAATGAAGGTAAAGGAGGGGCAATTTATGCAGAGTCCACTTCTGTATTGGAGATGTTTAATTTGGAATGCCGGAATTGTTACTCCTCAAATGACGGAGCAGCCTTATATATTTACCATCAGGATACATCTACTTATCTAAGTATAAGGAAATGTGGTTTCTATGATAATTTTACTGATGGCGATGGAACTGTTTTTTTGATTGGTTTAAATGGGGATTCAGTGGTTCTGGAATCCACATACTTTTATAGAAACACTACAGAACAGGGTGGAGGATTGGTTTTATGCTATTTAAATTCACCTGTAAAAATAAAAAATTGTGAATTTATAAACAACACTGGAACTTTCTATGGAGGAGGTATTAATATTGTTGAGGTCTCTGATACTGTGCTTATAAGCGAAACAGTTATTGAGAGTTGTTCTGTTTCAACAGCTTCTGGGATATTTGGTAAAGGAGGGGGTATATACTGGGAAAGTGGTTCTGGTGGTATGCTTATCATTAGTGGAGGGAGGATAAACAATAACACTGCGTATATGGGTGGAGGGGGATATTTCGCATATCCTGATACTGTTAAATTTCAGGATGTTGAGATTACCCATAATAATTCAGTATCAGAGGGTGGGGGCATTTATGGAATCAGTTCTGCAAAGCTTTATTTAACAGATTGTGTAATTTCCAGTAATTATGCTGATTTAGGGGGTGGATTTTGCTTTGAGGGGACTCAGCTAAGTTTAACAGATTGTGACATTGTCAAAAACAGGGCAGGTGAGAAAGGAGGAGGAATTGTATCTAATAATAATGGGAATGTTTACATAACCGGTTCAAAGATACTGGAGAATCAAAGCGATGGATATGGAGGAGCAATTGAGGTCGGTTTTCAGGCCGTTGCTCGTGTTTATAATTCTTTTCTGGCAGAGAATGCATCCCTGGATTCTGTAAATTCCGGGCTTGCCTATGCTGAACCTACAGGTGAATGTCGTATATATAATTCAAATGTTTATTACAATACCTATCAGCCTGATACAGAGTATAATAGCAAATATATAGGTACCCAGTATCTGTATAATGATTACTGGTTTTATACGGATTCTTCCACCATTGCAGGTCTCTTTTCAGGTGATGTTGACTTCACACCTTATGAAACAACAACAGTTCTGGACGCACCAGGTGAACCTTTAAGTATAGATTCAGTTAGAGTTTTCACAGACCCCGGGTTTTCAAGCCCACCAGTTATACCCATTGTTCCCTGCACCCTGTATGTAAAACTATATGGTGAAGACAGAGAACCTGATAAAAGGGAGGCTGCCTTTGTCATTGCAAAATCTGATATCGTTCCTGATGGTATTGCTGTCCTCCTTTGGGAAACAGGTCCTGGCACAGGTATTTACACAGGCAGTTTCTCAGTATTTGATACCACTGGCGGATATGATTTAAGAACAGACGACATAAACAATGTTTTGAGGTGTAAAGGAAGTTATATTAAGGTTGTAGCAAACGTGGATACAACAAAGTATTATTTAATCAACGACAGGAATCTCTGGTATGTTGATACCACGGGTGTGGAAGGAGATTCACTGAACAATGTAATTTCACTTGCAGGTTCCTCCATAGGAATAGACACAATTCTCCTTGACAATGGAACGTATCACCTTTCTCAATTTACAGAAGGTCTGAATCTTGTGGACAGTATTGTTCTTATGAGTATAAATGGAATGGAGGCATGCACACTTACTGCAGTAAGTGAGACCTACCTTGACACGGCTGAAAGGGTTCTGTATGGCTACAATCTCCAACATGTTCAAATCAAAGGGATTACAATAATTGGAGGGGAAATAAAAGATGTGCCAGGGGAGCCGGGTGGTGGAGGTATCTGTTTCCAGCAGGTAGATGGAGTGATTATTGATTCATGTAGAATTTCATCTGGAAGTGCACAGGAAAAAGGGGGTGGTGTTTATATTTATAGAGGACCCCGTGTAAGAATAAGAAATTCTATTATTGAGGACAACAGGTGTTTCAATGGGTTATATCCAACAGGCGGAGGGCTCTATGTTGAGGATGTGGATACCCTCATGATTGAGAAATGTGTAGTAAGGAATAATCTCTCATCATTTGGTGGAGGTATGTATCTCGGTACCATTGATTCGCTCTACCTCTCTTCCTCTTTGATTGAAAATAATAAATCCCTGAAAACGGGAGGGGGTATTCAACTTGATGATGTAACTGGGTCCATAAATGGATGTTACATCATTGGTGATAGTGCAGACCTGGGTGGTGGATTGTTCCTGGGCCATTCCATATCAGGAAGGATAAAAACCAGCAGAATTGAAAATTGTTTTGCTTCAGATTCAGGTGGAGGAATTTACTGTGAAATGCTTGGTGACTTCCAGATATCAGGGTGTCTTATTACCAGAAACAGGGCAGGTGTGAGTGGTGGAGGGATGTTCCTGCTTACAGGTAATATTAACATTGATTATTCAAATTTCACCGAAAATATAGCAGAGGAAGGGGGTGCTTTTGAAGGTGTGGATGGTGGGGGAAAGATTCATATTAATAACTCAATGTTTGTGGATAATGGAAGCCTTGACACTACTGAAACCTATCAGTCTGGAATTGGTCTGACAACAATGTCGGATGTCCGTATGCATTCTTCCAATGTATATTATAACACATTCCAGGATGACTATGAGTATGCCAACCTGAGTGGAAGTTTTGTTGATTTTACAAACAACTACTGGAGATTCACTGATGCTGATTCAATTAGGAGACTTTTTTATGGAAATGTATACTTTGAGCCCTACTCCACCTCAATGAATTTTGAAATCCCCTCCGAGCCTGACCCCACCCTTATAGGTCAGGGTATCTTTGTTTACAGAGACAGTAATTATACCATTCCTGCTACCCTTTTGAGAAAGGATAGAACAATCTATGTAAAGATGCTCTGGGATTACAATGATCCACTAATATGGCACACTGCAGTTTTGAGGGTAACAAGTGCAAAAAACCCTGAAGGTATTGTTATTGCACTTACACAGGATAGCATAGATACTGAAAATACGTATGCCTTCTATGGAAAACTTACTGTGAAGAGAAACCCTGAAGGTGATGAGAGGTATCAGGACATTAAAAACATCATAGGTGTGAACACGATTGACACAATCAGGATCTGGTGGCCCTTAAACCCACGTGCCCATGCTGAAATTCCCTTTGATGGCTCATACTGGTATGTGGATACAACGGGGATTGAAAGGGATTCCATACAGAATACAATTGATTCTGCCTTTGCCTGCCCTGGAATGGATACAATTCTTTTTGCAGATGGATATTATGACATAAGTTCTGGAGAATTAAATATAAAGGATTCCCTTGTTCTTATAAGTGAACATGGCTGGGATGCATGCACCCTTGATATGAGGGGTGCAGGAAGGATGTTCCATATGGATAGCACCAACTATGTTGTGATGAAAGGATTTACAATAATGGGTGGATACAATCAGACAGAGGACAGTCTTGGTGGAGCAGGTTATCTATACAAATGCGGGTACACAAGGTTTGATTCATGCAGATTCATTAACAACAAGGTGACAGGCTCCGGAGGCGCCCTTGCCCTTTACCACTGTGATGATGTTTACATAGAAAACTGTGTGTTTATAGGAGATAGTGCCTTTCTCACAGGAACATATTTTGTTGGTTCAGGGGGTGGGATATACGATTATTATTCCGCAGTGAGCATCAGTAATACTGTTTTTGAAGATTGTTATGCTGAGAACTATGGTGGATGTTTATTTACTATTGGTTGGTCATCTGAGAACCTGAACAATGTTAAATTTATTGGTAACACTGGAAAATACGGTGGAGGGGTGGCATTTGGATCACGTGACATAAATGTGACAAATTGCAGGTTTGAAGGATGTTCTGGTTTTTATGGAGGTGCAATCTATGCGATCAGCCCGGGGGGGAATCATTATATAACCATAGACAGTTGTAGTTTCATAAACAATCATGCTGACTCCATTGGTGGTGCCATTTATGCTAAAGACCGTTATTATATTGATATGAGGAACGCTGAAGTAATTGGTAATTCATCCACTCTTGGCGGTGGAATTGCAGTGTTGAATACAGATGGAGCAAGGGTGAAACTGAAAAACAGTCTATTTTCACTTAATATCTCTGATTCTACAGGTGGTGCATTCTTTAGTGACGGTGGCTTGATACTGGTTGATTCCTGTTCAATCTGTGAAAATGGAGCATTGAATTCAACGGGAGTAGGCCTCGGGTATGTTACTGGGGATGATACCCTTTTCATAAACTGGAGCAATGTTTACTTCAATACATACCAGAGTGATGTTGACTATAAAAATGATGGAACCATCCTTGAGGACCTCACAAATAACTACTGGGCAGAGACAGACTCTGTTGAAATTGCAGGGATGATTGAAGGCCCGGCCACTTTTTATCCCTTTGAGACAGGGTATCTTGATTATGCACCTGGTGAACCCCTTTATGTTGATTCAATTAAGATACTCCTTGATACCATTCCTGTGGATACACTCTGGAATGAGGATACACTTAAGGTTATAGTCTACGGAATAGATAGAACACCCTCAATGATTGAAGTATGCTGTGTTGTTGTAAGAAGTTCTGTTTATCCAGATGGAATTGCCCTTGGTCTTGTTGAAACAGACAGGAACACAGGAATATATGAAGGACTGCTTTCTATAGAGCACAGAGAGGACATGTCGGGTATCAGGATAGACGATATAAATCAGACAATTGGTGTTGACTCCCTTGGAGATATTATAACCGTAGTTACTTTTGCCGGTGATCTGGTTGATACTGTTTACTACAGAGAAGGGGCAACAGGCATAAGAGGCATTCCAGATATTTTTGCATTGACTGTTCCAGGTATTGGGAAAGGGGATCTCGGTTTTCAGATTCCAGAGAGGAGCCGGGTGAGGATAGAGGTCTTTGATGCGATAGGGAGGCTTGTGAAGATTCCAGTGGACAGGTATTTAAACCCTGGTTATTACAGAATACACCTTGAGCTGCCATCTGGATTATACTTTGTGAGGATGAAGGCAGGAGGATTTAAAGATAAACAAAGAATGATTTTACTCAAATAAAAACTTGCCTTTTTCGTTCAGGAATAGACCCCCCGGCTCCACCCGGGCCGGGGTCTTCAAGTATTTGTTTTAAACCTGGAATCACTTAAAGTGTAGAAGCAAAACATCCATAGCTCCAGACTTCACCCCATTGCTATACACACGGCCTTTTCTACGTTATACAAAAGCAATTGACAACTCTTTAAAAACTGATACAGAATAAGTAGGTAACAAAATATAGGAGATGGTGATATAAAACACTCTTCTGGGTTTTAAAGACTTCTTTTCAGCTGATATTTATCCTCCGAATGATACCCTAACGAGAACTTCAAGGTTTTATATAACATCCAGGATGCTTATTGGAGAGGTTTTTACCAATGTTGGTTGTGGCCCCTGTGTTGCTTCAGATGACACACTGAAGCACATTCTGGAAGACTACCCTTATAGGTTGAGTATTATAAAAATACAGTACCCGTCCTCAGCAGACACCTTTTATCAATTCAATATTTCCCTGATTCCTGCTGGTATTCCTAAAGGTGTTTATTTTGGTATTCTGTCTCCAATGATGGGTCTGTAGAGAAAAGGCGATGCTCCTAAGGGAAAAAATTTTAATAACTTGACACGTATGGAGTATTATTATACATTATAAATCCATGGGCAGAGACAGGATCATGGAGGATAGGATGTTTGATGAATACTATAAACAGATGATGGAACTGGGTATGTCTGAGAATGAGGCAAAGATATACATGGCCCTTCTTATGAAAAGAGAATTAACAGCCATGGAGATTCATGAATTCACAGGCATTCCCAGAACAAAGGTGTATGAAATAACCAAGAAATTGATACTGAAAGGGATGTGTATAGAGAAGAAGATGGGAAAGAAAAAGATGTATCAGGCAGTTGACCCTGAGAGGGCGTTCAATAATTTGATACTTGAGTTTAAAAGTGACCTTGATAAAAGAATAAAACTTGCGAGCAGTATAAGTGAGTCCTTGAGACCGTTGTTCAGTAAGGGTATGGAGAATGTTGATGTTTCTGATTATATAGAGATTATAACCAATGCCCCATCAATCCATGAGAAGTATGTATGCCTTGTCAAAAACACACAGTTTGAGATGCTTGGTTTTGTCAGACCCCCTTATGCATACAAAGGAAGGGTGAACAGGCTTGATGAACAGGAGGATGCAGAGTTTGAAATACTGAAATATGGAGTCACAGTAAGGGTGTTGTATGAATACAAACATGAGGAAGACCTTGAGGCAACCTACACACATATAAAGAAATGTGTTGCTGCAGGTGAAAAAGCAAGGGTTATTGAGGAACTCCCCATAAAAATGTATGTGTTTGACAGGCGCTATGTTTTAATGGCACTGGACGATGTTAAATCCCCCAATAAGAGTTTAACAATGATTGTTATAGAGCATCCTGGTCTTGCTAAGATGGCTGCAATGCTCTTCGATTATCTATGGGACCAGGCAAAGGATTATACCTATCTTAAAAAGGTTATTAAGGACAGAAAAAAGAATTAATCCTTCTTTTTCCTTCTCCTTTACAAAAATTTTTTATATTCTACATTCAGAAATTTCTATTTGACAATGGAAAAAATTTTATTAACATAAGTGGTCTATCAAAACAGGAGGTTTTATGTTTTTACTTATAATCGCTCTTAATCTCAATGGATACACCCTTAAAGAGTACAATGCCTATCACGATTACACCTTCGGTGATGTAAATGTACTGCCTGGTGAGTATGTGATTGTTTCAAGGGATGCTGATAAGGCATCATTTGAGTCCTTCTGGGGTATAACACTTGGTTCAAATGTTGTTTTTGTGAATTCACAGGGGGCAATCCCGCAGATAAATGGTGATGAAACCTTCAGCCTTTACAACAACAATGGAGTAATGATTGATACAACCCTTTTCACGATGAATTTAGGGGAGTCATGGTATAGGGAATCAACAGGTTCAAACACCTGGTATTCAAGAGCAAGTGGCGAGGCAGACCCTGGTTCAGGTGCCAGTGGTGGAAATGATGCAGGTCTTGTTATTACAGAGGTTTCTGATGCATCATCATACATCTATGAGTTTATTGAACTCTACTATGATGCAGGTGATGCACCCCCGGAATTCAGGGACTGGTCAAGACTGCCATATACCCCTGCTGGAGGGCAGGAATGCATGGTGATGGTCAGGATTGTTGATAACAGTGCAGTTTTGGTGGACAGCCTGTTTTACTCCATAGCGTATCAATCATTTGATGGTGTCTGGCACGACAGTGTAAAATCGGACACATTCTTTTACACAATTCCTCCAGCAAACGGTGGGGATGTTGTGAGATACTTTGGTTTTGCAATGGATGACAGCAGTAATATTTCTTATTCAGATACCTTCTCATACACAGTGGGTGATACATCCACATCACAATACAGGATACTTTTTGATTTTACCAAGGAGGAGGACGCAGGTAATGCAGATTGGGTGATTGACCGGGATTGGCCAGACCCCTATCCACCAGACCCCTCAGTTGAATCAGACTGGCTTGGTGGAATATCTGCTTGGGGATTTGAACTCCACAGTGCTGGATGGGAGGTAAAGACACTTCCTCCAGAATCTTCCATAACCTATGGAACGTCCTCTCCACTTGACCTCTCAAAATTTGATGTTTTTGTAATACCTGAACCCCAGAATCCCTTCTCCTATTCTGAAAAACAGGCAATCTTCAATTTTGTGAGGAATGGTGGAGGCCTTTTCATGGTGGCAGACCATAATGCCTCTGATAGAAACAACAATGGATGGGATTCTCCGAGGGTTTTCAACGACCTTGGAATCCTTGATTCCTTTGGTATGCACCTTGATACAACAGGGGAATCTCCCAACAGTGTTTCAGACACATTCACAATCATTCCTGATACAAACAACCCAATAATCAAAAACGACTTTGGTGTGGCACGGGGCATTTCCTTCCACCTTGGGGATGTGGCACGTATTGAAAACTCATACAATCCATCAGCAACAGGTGTGATACTTTATGGTACGAACCTTGCTGTGGTGGCATCATGTACCTTCGGTAATGGCAGGGTTGTTTTAATAGGTGATTCTTCTCCATGTGATGATGGTACTGGAAGTCCAGGCAATACCCTCTATGATGGATGGAATGAGTATGATGATAGGATTGTTTTTCTGAATGCAAGCCTCTGGCTTGCAAGAGGTGGCACGGGTGTGTATATAAATCAGGATAAAAAGGAAAAAACATGCTTTATAACATCAAGAGCCTTTACATTTGATAACAGTATAAATGGGGTAGTGGCAGTATACGATGCCACTGGAAGAATAATTTTTGAAAAATCTTCTGTAAGCAAGGGTGACATAGTGTGGTTTTCTTGCTCAGGAATCTATCTGTTGAGAATAAATGGGGAGGTCAGGAGGTTGATTGTTTTTTAGACGTTGACTTCTCCTTTTTAGGAGACACTTCTCCTGATTTTTTCCCATTCCCATTGGAGGAATTTTTGTAATCAGTTATATAGAAACCCGAACCCTTGAATATAAAACCCACACTCCCTGAAAAGATTTTTTTTGCAGGAGCACCACATTTCGGACATGTGGCACCTTCTCCATCAGCCATACTCCTTAACTCTTCAAAGATATGACCACACTTTGTGCATTTGTATTCGTATATTGGCATCCCTCACCTCCTGGAAAATAGGGGGGCATACTGCCCCCCCTTAATCCTTAATACATGTCATATCCGCCACCACCAGGTGTGGCAGCAGGTGTTTCTTTCTTCTCAGGAATCTCAGCAATGAGTGCCTCTGTTGTGATAAGCAGGGCAGCAACACTTGCAGCATTCTGGAGTGCACTTCTTGCA
>Ga0180300_10000303_pt1 | contig 21044 bp, 20 predicted proteins | sample GuaBasSediGuay15_FD_121798 | JGI IMG/M metagenome (GOLD analysis project Ga0180300, IMG submission 121798) | Subseafloor sediment microbial communities from Guaymas Basin, Gulf of California, Mexico - Guay15, Core 4569-2, 21-24 cm | ecosystem: Environmental > Aquatic > Marine > Hydrothermal...
CGTTTAACCATTATCTTTTTATTCTTTTCCTGTAAGTCTTCTTTTTATTTCACTAATTCTTCTCTTTAACCTTTTTTCACTTTCCTTATCCTGTTCTATTTTTATTTCAAGATGCATTCCTTCATAAACTTTAAAAGGTAAATTCTTTATCGGTAAAAACATCTCTCCACCATTTTTCAAAATTATCAATGCCTTTCCTCTTTCAATCTTTTCAATATACCCTTTCATCCTCCCTCCTGCTCACTGCTTCGCACCCTGAAGGGTGCGCTACAATTTGGAATACTTTTCTCATTCCCTGGAATTTTGTTTGTTCCTGCCACATATTTTGCGGTAGCCTGAAAGCCACCGCTATAAGGAACATCTTTTCACTGTTCACTGTTCACTGTTCACTAAATTATATTCTTCCTCTGCCTCTCTATCAGTTAATCCTGCAATATAATCAACAACAATCCTCTCCTCTTCTTCACTCTCAAAAAATGGATACTTCTTTAAAATTCTATCAATATTTTTTGAATAGTATTCAAATAAAGTTGTAAGAATCCTTTTCGCTTTATCCTCCCTCTTTGTTATTACTGGATGAACATAAACCTTATCATAAAGAAACTCCCTCAATCTCTCCATTGCCTCAAGAACCTTATAACTCATCCTTATTCTTTTTTCTCCGTAAGAGTTTGTAATTATATCTCTTAAAATTGTCTCAATCCTTGAATGAAAATTTTTTCCCAAAACCTCCTCAATCCCTTCTGGTAAATCCTCCCTTTTTATAAGTCCCATATTAAACGCATCATCTATGTCATGGTTTATATAAGCAATCCAGTCAGAATATTGAACAACCTCACCTTCAAGTGTTTCTGGTTCTGGAATATTTCCTTTTTTGTAATAGAGGTCAAGGATTGATGCCTCTCCTTTTGAATGTTTTAAAATTCCATCCCTTACTTCATATGTGAGATTAAGCCCTTTTCCTCTATTTTCAATAAAATCAACAACTCTCAATGATTGTTCACTGTGTCTGAATCCTTTTGAGGAAAGTTCATTTAAAACTTCCTCTCCTGTATGTCCAAAAGGAGTATGCCCTAAATCATGCCCAAGAGCAATTGCTTCTGCAAGATCAATATTCAAACCAAGACCCTGACATATCACTCTTGAAACCTGTGCAACTTCTAAAGTATGAGTAAGTCTTGTTCTAAAAATTTCTCCTGTTGTTGAAATAAAAACCTGTGTTTTATGTTTGAGTAATCTGAATGAAAGTGAATTTAAAATTTTATCTCTATCCTTTTGAAATATTGTCCTTACACTACTTTCCTCCTCATAATATCTTCTACCCTTACTTTTTTTTGAAAGTGTGGCGAAACTTGATAATGTTTCCTCTTCCCTCTTTTCAAGAAGCTCCCTTATATTTATCCCCTTAAAAATATCCTGGCTCAATGAACCCAGCCTCCTCAATATTTTCTGACAGTTTAATAGAACCAAACTGAATTATCTTTATCCTGTCTTTTTCATTAAAAGGAGTAAGTATATGAAACTTTCCATTCTTATAATCAATCTCCTGTATTATTCCCAACCCTAAAACATCCCTTTTTTCATCAAGAAGTCCAACAACAAGATTCTTCTCCTTTCCTTTAACAATATTTTTAATTCTAAAAACACCTATTTCCTTTTTAAGTTTTTCTATTTCAAAAATATCAAGTTTTCTTTCACTAACAACAAGTGCTCCTTCCCATCCAGAAAGAAGTTCTGCATGAAGAATGTTTCCATCATTAATTTCAATTTTTTTTCCAGTAAGAAGATATGCTCTATCTGTTTCAATCTCATCAAAATTTAGTGTTATTTTTTGTAAATTCTTAAAATATTTCCTTGCAATCTCTTCACGAAGTTTCTTTCTTGCCTCCTGGCTTGTAGAAGATGCCTTCTTTGAAACTTTCAATCTTATAATCGGGATATCCTTATATATTTTAACAAGATGTTCAATTTCATCATTTCTCTGTAAAAGAATTATACAACTGGGATCCACAACCTCAAGTTCACATCTTCTTATTGCTCTTCCTCCATCTCCCTGCACCCATCCAGGAGTATCAATTATTACAACATCCACCCTATTTATAAGTTTATTCAAAACATGTAAAACTCCTGCAATATAGGGAAGAAAATGAAGTCCTGGTGAATGTGCTCCTACAAAATAAAGAAAAGTAGGAGGAATTTCAGAAAGAAAAATTTCCTGTTTTTCTAAAATTACTCCTCCAATTGTTCCAGGAGGACCTATATCTGACTGACCAAGATCTGCATCAATGATTCCTACCTTTTTTCCTTTTTCAATGATTTTGTTTGAAAGATATGTTGAAAAAAATGTCTTTCCAGTGTCAACCTCACCAAGAACAATAACCTTTTTCAAATTTTCATTTAAAATTCTATTAACAACTTCATCCCATTCAGGAGGTATTGTCCTCAAAGGAATCTTCTCATAATTATCAAAATTTACTTCTGCATCACTTAATACCTCTACAGGAACAGTTTTTCCATAAGGAACATAAACAGTTTCTCCTTTTTTTACCTTTTTCCCTATAATCTCAACCTCTCCATCAATAAGTTCAATTGTTGTTTTTCCTTTTACAAGATATATCTCTCCTTCTTTCAATTTCATTTTCTCCTCCTATCATTCTTCAAATACAAGTGTTGGCCACAACCTTTTCAAAATCTCTCTATTAAACTTTAAAATCCTTTTTAAATCCTTTCTGTTTAAATCAATACTCTGCTTTTTTTCCATTATAGAAACATCTTTAAGTTTCAAAAAATCTGAATTACATTCCTCAACAACTCCTTTTATAATCCTTCCATTATCATAAACAATAACAATATCATCCTTTTCAAGATTTTCTCCATTCTCTTTAATTTTATCCATACACATATTTACTATTCCCGGATAAAGTGGAATTTTTTTCATTAAAGAATAAACCATATCAAGCAGAATCTTTGTTGGACTTTCATCTCCAAAATCATCTGATATCTCTTTTAACTTCTCAATAACATCCGGAAATTCTGTTTCTTTAAAAGTCATTCTTCCTCCCTTTAAGTATTTCCGAAGTTTGGTTTTGAATCAACTCCTTGATTCTATTTTTTTCACTTTCATCAAGAAATGCTGCCTCAATTGAATTTATGTTCATATCAAGTAAATCCTCAAGTTTAAATCCTATCTCATCTATACATACCTCCCATTCATAACTTAAATCAATATCAGAAACACCCCTGTCATCAGTATTTACAGTAACCCTTATTCCGTCATAATAATACTCCTTTATAGGATGTTTTTTATATGAAGGAACAACCTCTGTATGAACATTTGATGTCGGACACATCTCAAGTGGAATTTTCGCATTCTTCACCCTCTCATATAGAAACCTATCCTCTTTTAACCTAACCCCATGTCCAATTCTTTTTGCTCCAAGAAGGTCTATTGCCCACCTTATACTTTCTGCTCCGGCTGCTTCTCCTGCATGAACAGTTATGTTAAGATTATATTTTTGAGCAAGTTCAAAAACTTCTTTAAAATCCTTTGCAGGATATCTTGACTCATCTCCAGCAAGGTCAACTCCACAAACACCTTTATCTTTATATTTTTTAGCAAGTTCCACTGTCTCATACCAGGACTCTGGAGGTTGTCCCCTGTAAACACAGAGTATTATTCCACATTTTATACCAAAATTTTCTTCACCCAGTTTTTTTCCCTCAAGAACTGCCTTTAATACATCCTCCATGTTTAGACCTTCCTTACTCTGTAAAACCGGTGCAAACCTTGCCTCAAGATAAACAATATTTTCTTTCTTCGCATCCTCAATCAATTCATAAGTAACCCTTTTCATTGCTTCTCTGTCTTTAAGAAGAGGATAAAAAATCTCAAACTTCTCAAGAAATTCACTAAGTGACCTGCAACTTTTTGAAACAGTTACATATTTCTTTAATTCCTCCTCATCATAAGTTGGTAGTTTATAATTCTGTAATTGAGCAAGTTCAATTATAGTTCTGGTTCTCAAAGCACCATCAATATGACAATGTAGGTCAACCTTTGGTAACCTTTTTATTAACTCTCTCATAAGAACTCTTTTACCTTCTTTACAATTTTATAAACCTCCCTTTTCAAATCCTCTTTTGTTGTCTCCTCATTATTTTTTATAACAAAAACCCTATCCTTATATTCTCTTATCAAATCCTCTTTATCATCATATAAATATGTTTCCTCCATCTCCTTTTTTGAAACAAAATGAGCATCAATACCCTGTTCCCTCAATTTTTTTACCCTCTCAACATTCCTCTTCCAGCAGACCTCAAAAGGTGCATCAATATAAACTATTATACTTTTTGAAATAACATCGGGAGAAAAATTCCTTAAACTGGATGTATAGTTCTTTCTTGCAAACTCAATTGCAAGTATATCAACATCTATTTTTTTGATTTTTTCATTAAGTCGCCTTAAAAGTTCATCCCAGACACCTTCATCAATAACTTTAAATCCACCATCTGGAGTTGGCTTAAAATGTGTAAAGATATTTCTTTTAAAATCCTCCTCTTTCCAGGAGTTCAAAATTGGAAAGTCGTCAACTCTTGAAAAGGAATGCGCTATATTTTCCTTTTCAAAAAATTCTTTCAAATTTCTCCAGACCTCTGACTTTCCACAACCAGGGCGTCCAAGGAGGAAAACATAAAGTTTCATGCAAAAATCTCCTTTAAAAACTTTGATTCATCCAGAAGAAGTTTTTTTGAGTTAAGTAACTCATCAACATCCCTTACTGCTGTCTCAACAACAACAAGTTCAACTCCTTTTTCTTTAAAATATCTTGCAAGATTTTTTAGGTTTTCTTTTTTTAAAGGTCCCTGCTGGTAATGAAGAGGAGGATGAAACTTTTTCTTTTCTACAATATAGTCATTTAAATGGACCTCATAAAGAAGTTCATCAGGAATCTTCAAGAATATATCCTCTGGTGGATTTGGAATATCCAGTCCAAAACTTCCCCTTGTAAAATAGTGTCCTATATCAAAACAGAAATATATTTCAATCCCATTCTTCCTTAACTCAATAAGAAGTCCCACAATCTCATCCACTTCTTTAAAAATATTGTCAAAATAGGTATTATTTTCAAGATGAAATTTTATTCCCTTTTCTTTTGAATAATTTCCAAGTTCAGTTAAACTTTCTTTTATTCCTTCTTTTACAATTTCAAGATACCTCCCTTCTGCCTGATAAAATGGAACTCTTCCTGGATGTAAATTTACTGAAATACACCCAAGTTTTTCTGCAAAATCAATGTATCTCTTCAAAAGATTTACTGCAATCTCTCTTTCCTCTTTTTGAAATGAAACAATACTTTCAGAAACAAATGTATAAGGAAGATGGAGTGAAAGAGATATTCCATACTCTTCTGAAGCTTTCTTTGCATCCTCTATTTCTTCATCAGTCATTGAAAGAAATGGATTTGGTATTCCACCATCAAGTTCAACATGGTCAATTCCAATCTCTTTTGCAATCTCAATTTGAAACCTAATATTTCTCTTTGATTTAATCTGAACTTTAGCATCCATATCAGGAACAGAAAGTTTTCCTTCTTTTAACGCCTTTTTTTCCTCATCTGTTAAATACATTGTCTCAAGAAGATTTGTAAAATTCCTTCCTATCCTCATCTATGCCTCCCAATCTCTTTCATCCCTGCTCACTCTTTAAATATTTTCCAATTAATATTTCCAAATCCTTCTTCATCTTCTCATCCATTGCCTCTGGTTTTGTCATGATTGCATTTTTAAGTGCCTCCCTACAATTGCATTTTCCAAGTTCCTCTTTTGCCAAAACAGGTATAATATTTTTTACGATTTCATTTGCTTTTTTAGTGTTCTCAATTAATTGATTCACAACCATGTCAACTGTAACTGCATCATGCTCTGGATGCCAGCAATCATAGTCAGTTACAAGTGCAACTGTGTGATAACACATCTCTGCTTCCCTTGCAAGTTTTACCTCAGGAATCCCTGTCATCCCAATCACATCAACTCCCCAGCTTCTGTAAATTTTTGATTCAGCAAGTGTTGAAAATTGTGGTCCTTCAATACAGATATATGTTCCTCCATTATGAACTTTAATATTCAAATTTTTACAGATTCTAAAAATCTCCTCTCTTAAAACAGGACAGGTTGGTTTATCAAAACTTATATGTGCTACAAGTCCATTACCAAAAAAAGAACTTGGTCTTAATTTTGTTCTATCAAAATACTGATCAGGTAATACAATATCTCCTGGCTCAATCTCCTCCTTCATACTTCCAACAGCACTGAATGAAATCAATCTCTCAACACCAAGTTTTTTTAAAGCAAATATGTTTGCTCTGTAGTTTATACCTGATGGTGAAATGTAATGTCCTCTTCCATGCCTCGGAAGAAAGGCAACCTTTATTCCCTCATATTCACCTATTATTATTTTATCTGATGGTTTACCAAAAGGTGTTTCAATATCTAGTTCATCAATAACATTTATTCCTTCAATTTTATAAACACCACTTCCTCCGATAAACCCAATTTTTATTTCTTCCATATTTTCCTCCTTTTTGTTTAATACTTCTCCATCTCCTGCTTTATCTCCTCAAGTGTCTTTATAAATTCCGGTAAAGCCTCTTCTGAAACAGTCATAAATGCTCTTCTGTAATTTGAGTTCCCCTGAGGAATACTTTCTGTGATTTTCACAAATTTTCCATTTGAGTTTTTCTTCACATCAAAGAAGAAGGTTTTTCCTCTTTGCGTTTTGAATCTTCTTGAAAAAATCTCTACATCAGCCATTCTCCCCTCCTTTTCTCTTTTTAAGAATCTCTAACAATTTTTGAAGTGCAAAAATAAACGGTACTCCACTCTTTCTCGTCCTTGCCTCTGCTGCAAATGGATGTCCTCCCCCAGTAATTTCACCTGGATAGTTGTAAAATTTTAAAATCTCCTCTATAAGTTCATGAGCAATCTCTCCACAGTGCAAATTTTTAGATGTTGATCTGAATGAAAAGTGAACTCCATTTTCAAAAAGGTTATTAACCATTATAAGAAGTTTTTCATCTCCTTTTACTCTTGGTAATGAGTAAACCCTTACAGAACCTATCATTGGCATAAGAGGAATTTTATTACCAAAAAACATGTAAATGTCAACTGAATTTATTGTATCAACGTAAACACAATTCTCAAAATATCCGGAGACCTTATCCCAGTCATCTTTATAAAATTTCCATATAAGAAGTGCCTTTTCATCTCCAATTAACTTAAAAAAGTCCTCCCTTTTCTTTAAAATAAAAATTTTTTCTTCATCAATTTTTTTAAGTAGTTTATATGTAAAAATCGGCTGATATAAATCACTTAAACTTTCATCCCTATCATTGTAGAAATACTGAAATCCCCCACCACTTAATGCAAAAACAACCTCTGTTATCTGATTTAAAAGTGTTGTATATTTCCTCTGTTTTACTTCAAAAAGTGTTGGTTCATCTTCAATCTTTTCAAAAAGAAAACCAAAATTATCTCTCACATCCTCAATAAATGGAAGAACATAATCTGAATAATAATCTGTTGCTGGCTCTATTGCCCAGTCACCTTTAAGTCCTATTAAATTTAGAAAATCAATTTTTTTACTTTTAAATCCAAAAGATGAGTAAAGCATATGAAGAATAAATGAGCAGGAACAGGACTTATAATCTCCATGAAGTTGCGGATTCAACACTACTATTTTTTTTGGTTTTTCTCCTATTAAAGGATGATGGTCTATAACAATAAAATTTTCACATATCTTATAATATTCATCATAATATCCCATTGTTGCTTTATCAAGAACAAAGCAAGCATCATATTTATCCTTTTTAATATCATTCTCAAGTCGGTCTTTTTCAAGTTCCATTGTCTCTGGAATGAGAATATCATAATCAATTCCAAGTTTTTCGAATAACTCAGTCAAAATTAGTCCACTTGTTATTCCGTCTGGATCATCGTGAGTGTAAATAAGCACTTTCTTCCCAGATACTTTTTTAATTAAATCCACAACTTTATTCAGTCCAATCCTTTTTCCCTCTTTTTCAACAAATTCAGTATAATTCATCACAAAACTCCTTCTATTAAACTCTTAAAAATTTCCCTTTTCTTTTCAGTCGGGAGTTCACTATCCTCATTATTAAAAAATCTTATTTTCCATCCATAAAATTCATCTGGAAGGGAGTTCCTATTTTCAAGAAAAACCTTTTCAAGGTCATCTGTCTTGTAATAAGAGAACATAAGGTCTGTTGGTACTATGTGGTCATCAATGTCTTTACCCCTTTCAAACCTACTTTTATTTCTTTCAAGACAGAGTTCAAAAGGAGCCCATATATAAAGTAAAAGTGTTTTCTCTCTAACATAATCAGAAAAATTTGATATTGCTTTTTTGTAATTATCTCTTGCAAACTCAACCAAAATAACCTTTCCTTCCTCTTCCTTATCCTTTAAAACCTTATCCATCTCCTTTAAAACTTCATCAACTATACTCCAGTCAGTAACTTCAAATCCTCCTTCTTTTCTTACATGCCTTTTAAACTCTTTATCCTCGCTAAGCAATTTCTTTAAAATTGGGAAATCATCAACTCTTTCAACCTCATAACCTTTTTCTTCTAAAACTGGAGTAAAAACATTTTTAAATAAATATGACTTACCACAACCAGGTCTTCCAAGCATAAAAATAAACTTCACCATTTGCTATTCGCTATTCGCTATTTGCCTGATATATTCTGTTTCTTTCTCAAGGAACTCCCATCTTCTTTCAATTTGCTCCTTTGTCTTAAATGCTGTCTCAAGAACAATAACCTCCGGCCTCAATCTTTCTTTCATTATCTTAAAATACCTTTCAAGAACCTCTTTTTTAAGAAGTCCTGGTGTATCAATAAGTGGTGGATGAAATATTATTTTCTTTGGAACATAATCATTTAAATGAATTTCATAAACATATTCCTCTGGAATCTTCTCTAAAATTTCTACTGGGTCATCAGGAATATCCTTCCCTTTTTCTGCCCTTGTAAACCAGTGTCCTATATCAAAATTAAAGTAAACTTCAAAATTCTCTTCTCTCAATTTTTCCACAATTTTTAAAACATCTTCAACCTCATAGTAAATGTTGTCAAATGAAACATTGTTCTCAATATGAAACTTAATTCCTCTCTCAACTGCATACGGAATAAGTTCCCTTAAAGTTTTAAGAAGAGCAGTTTCAATCTTATCAAGAAAATAAGGTGAAAGAAAATAAAATGGTGCTGTTCCTGGATGAAGAATGCATACTTTTGCTCCGATTTTGTGCGCAAAATCAAGATACTTCTTATGAAGTCCAACAACAAGTTCCCTTTCATAATCCTGAATACAGGCAACCTCTTTTCCAACTCCTGAATATGAAAGATGAACAGAAAGAGTTATTCCAAGTTCCTCTGCTTTCTCTTTTATTTTACTGCACTCTTCATCAGTAAAATCAAGATATGGATTCGGAACATCACAGTCCAACTCTAACCAGTCAAGACCTATTTTTTTTGCTTCCTCTAATTGAAAAATTACTCTTCTTTTAAACTCCATTAATCCAAGAGCATTCATTGAAAAAAGATCAATCTCTCCTGATATAACCTTCTTTCTTTCCTCTTCATTAAGAACCTCAGCAATCAGAGTATTTGTAAAATTTCTTCCTATTTTCATCTTTCCTCCAAATCAAGCAAATGGCGAATGGCGAATAGCAAATAGTAGGTGGTTTTTTCCCGAGGAGGCTTTGCGAGCGAGGACATGGAGCTTTCCACCGCAGCGAGCAGAGCGAGCCACACACGTGAGCGTCCTCCGAGGGGAAAACCACCTTGCCTACTCATTAATACTCCTCAACTCCTTCTTTTGCTACTCTTGCATAGAAAAATTTTGGCACTTCAACCTTTTCATCTCCGATTCTATATGCATTTATAAATCTTTCCATTGCTGGTTCAATCTTACTTCTGTCTCCATCTGTGTAGAAAATTGCAAGTGGCTCTCCTTCATCAACCTCATCGCCCACCTTCTTTTTAAGATATATTCCAACTGAATGGTCAATTTTATCATCCTTCTTCTTTCTTCCTGCACCAAGCATTTTAGATGTAATACCAACCTCAAGAGCATTTATAAACTGAACATACCCTTTTCTTGGAGACCTCACCTCTATCTTCTCCTTACACTGAGGAAGTAAAGATGTATCATCAACAACCCTTTCATCTCCACCCTGCTCTCTTATAAGTTCTCTCAACTTCTCCAATCCCTTTCCATTCTTTATATTCTCCCTTAAAACCTTCTTTCCTTCATCAACTGACTTCACAACCCCTGAAATAAGAAGCATATTACTTCCAAGTTCAATAACAAGATCCTCCAAATCCTTTGGTCCTTCTCCTCTTAATGTCTTTATTGCCTCCTCAACCTCAATCGCATTTCCAATTGCATATCCAAGTGGCTGATCCATGCTTGTTATAAGTGCAACAACTCTTCTTCCTGCTCCTTCTCCTATATCAACCATTGTCTTTGCAAGTTCCAATGCATCCTTATATTCCTGCATGAAAGCGCCAATGCCAGTTTTTACATCAAGAACAATACCATCACTTCCTGCTGCAAGTTTTTTACTCATAATAGAAGCAGCAATTAAAGGAATTGAATCAACTGTTGCGGTTACATTTCTTAAAGCATATATTTTCTTATCTGCTGGTGCAAGTGTTGCTGTCTGTGCAATCAAACTTACATGAATCTTATTCACAATTTCAAAAAATTTCTCCTTTGGAAGTTCAACCTGCATTCCTGGAATTGATTCAAGTTTATCAACAGTTCCACCAGTATGTCCGAGTTCCCTTCCTGTCATCTTTGCAACTATTCCACCACTTGCAGCAACCAATGGAGCAAGAACAAGTGTTGTTGTATCTCCAACACCACCTGTTGAGTGTTTATCAACCTTAAATCCATTTATCCCTGAAAGATCAACAACATCTCCTGAATGAACCATTGTCATTGTCAAATCAACACATTCCCTTGGCTTCATTCCTCTGAAATAGATTGCCATCAAAAATGCTGCCATCTGATAATCTGGAATCTCCCCTTTAACAAATCCATTAATCATAAATTCAATCTCTTCTTTACTTAATTCTCCTCCATCTCTTTTCTTCTTAATCAACTCATAAACATTCATACTTCCTCCCTACTTCTCCGACCCTGAAGGGTCGGCTACATTAAGGAATCTCTTCTTCAATCCTCGGATTTCATTCATTACTTCCACTTATTTGCGGTAGCCTGAAGGCCACCGCTAAGAGGAACATTTTTCCCATCCTTTACACCTTACACCTTCTTTATAATCTCTCTTATCAACCTGATAAACTTCTCCTTTGATCTCTTCCCTGTCTCTATAACCTCTTCATGAGAAAGTTTCCTCTTTAAAATACCTGCTGCCATGTTTGTTACAAGCGACAGTCCAAGAACTCTTATATCAAGATGTCTTGCTTTTATAACTTCAGGAACTGTGCTCATTCCAACAAGGTCTGCTCCAAGTTTCCTGAACATCCTTATCTCAGCAGGGGTCTCATAACTTGGTCCTGAAAGAAAAAGATATACTCCTTCTTTTAAATCCCAACCCAATCTTCTTGCAACACTCTTTGCTATTTTACGGATTCCTATATCATAAGCATATGTCATATCAACAAAATTTGGTCCTCCTCTTAAAGGATTAATTCCAAGAAAATTTATATGGTCCTTTATTAAAACTATATCACCAACCTTAAATTTTCTATTTATTGCTCCACTTGCATTTGTTATTATCAAAATTTCTGCACCAAGTTCCTTAAAAACTTCTATAGGAAAACAAATTTTATCCATATCATACCCTTCATAATAATGAAACCTTCCCTGCATTATACCAACCTTCTTTCCTTCAAGTTCTCCAAAGACAAGTCGTCCTTTATGCCCCGGAACAGTTGAGGTAGGAAAATCTGGAATCTCTTTATAATCAATAATTCTTCTGTTTTTAACTGTTTCTGCAAGTTCTCCAAGCCCTGAACCAAGTATCATAAAAATTCTTGGAGAAAAGTTAATCTTTTTCTTTAAAAATGTTACTGCTCTTTTCGTATTCAACTTTTCAACACCTCCTTTAAAAAACTCTTCCCTGTTTTTATTTTTCCAACTCCAAAATATTCATCAATTGTCCTTGCTACATCACAGAAACTTTCTCTTATTCCAAGATTCTTAACTTTTATCCTTTCTCCATATACAAGTAATGGAACATGTTCTCTTGTATGATCTGTATGTTTTTTATAAAGTGGGTCACAACCATGGTCTGCTGTTATTATAAGAATATCATTTTCTTTCATGTTCTTTTTAATCTCAGGAAGAAATGAATCAAATTCTTTTAAAGCATTGTAATATCCTTCTGGATTTCTTCTATGTCCATAGTTTGAATCAAAATCAACAAGATTTGTAAAAATAAATGATTTCTCCTTTATCTCCTTGATTGCTTTTATTGTTTTTAAAGTTCCATCTCTATTTCCTTCAGTGTGAATTTCAATTGAAAGACCTTTATGATTAAAAATATCACCAATTTTTCCAATTCCAATTGTTTTTATCCTTTTTTCCTTTAAATAATCAAGAAGTGTCTTTTTAGGAGGAGAAACTGAAAAATCTTTTCTATTATATGTTCTTTTAAATTTTCCCGGTCTTCCAATAAATGGTCTTGCAATAACCCTTCCAACCCTGTATTTTCCAGAAAGTATCTCTCTTGCAATCCTGCACCATTTATAAAGTGTTCTTAAAGGGACAACTTTTTCATGTGCTGCAATCTGAAAGACGCTATCAGCAGATGTATAAACAATTGGATTTCCTGTCTTCATATGTTCCTCTCCAAGTTCCTCTATTATAACTGTTCCTGAAGCAGGTTTATTTCCAAGAACCTTTCTTCCAATTCTTTTTTCAAACTTCTTTATAATACTTTTCGGAAAACCATTCGGATAAAGAGGGAAACCCTTTTTAGATATAATCCCCATCAATTCCCAATGCCCTATAATTGTATCCTTTGCATTTGACTTCTCTTTCATTTTTCCAAAACTTCCTTCTGGAATTACTTTTCTACCTGTTTTTAAATCAATTATTCTTGAAAGTCCCATTTTCTCAAGTTCTGGTAAATCAAGTTTCCCAAAATACTCCCTTAAATGCCCGAGTGTATTTGCTCCCCAGTCATTAAATTTCTTTGCATCCCTCATATAACCAACTCCAACACTATCAAGAACTATCAAAATAACCCTTTTCATACAAAAAGTTTCACAAACCTGAACCTTTCAACATCAACAAGCCCTTTGTCAGTAAGTTTTAATTTTGGAATAACTGGTAAAGCAAGAAATGAAAGCATCATGTATGGATCATCAAGTTTTGAACCAAGTTTTCTTGCACTTTCAAGAAGTTCTTTATATTTTGAAACAACTGTATCAAGTTTTTCATCTGTCATAAGTCCTGCTATTGGAAGTGGAAGTTTACTTAAAACCTTTCCATCCTCAACACAACATATTCCTCCACCCATCTTTACAATCTGAAGAACCGCTTCAAACAAACTCTCATCATCAACACCACAAGCAACAATATTATGTGAATCATGTGAAATTGTTTGTGCAATCGCTCCCTTTTTAAGACCTACTCCTTTAACAAGTCCTTTCCCTATATTTCCACTTGCACTGTGTCTTTCAATAACAAAAAGTTTCAAAATATCATTTTCAGGATCACTTACAACATATCCTTTCTCTGTTTTAACCTCAGTAATCTCCTCTTCTGTTATCAACTCTCCAGGCACAACCTTTATTACCCTTGCTTTTTTACCCCTTGCTGGAATTGAAAATTGCTTTAACTCAAGCCATTTTATATTCACAGATGACCTTATGAAAACCTTTTTCGGTTTTTTCTTCCATAAAAATCTTCCCCTACTAAAAACTTCTACTCCTTTCTTAAAAACTCTTTCAACTTTTAATTCCTTCAGATTGGAGAAAACAACCATATCAGCCCAGTATCCTGGAGCAATTGCTCCAAGATTTTTAAATCCAAAATATGTTGCTGGATTCAATGTCACCATCCTTATTGCATTAACAGGTTCAATACCAAACTTTATTGCTTCTCTTAAAGTATAATCAAGATGTCCTCTTTCATATAGTGTAAGTGGATGGAGATCATCAGATACAAGAATAAATCTTGACCAGTTTTTCTCATTGACAAGAGGAATAAGTGCCTTTAAATTTCTTGCAATTGAACCTTCCCTTATCATTACAAACATGCCTTTTTCAAGTTTTTCCTTTGCCTCCTCAAGCATAAATGACTCATGGTCTGATCTTGCTCCAGCAACAATATATGCTGAAAGATTTTTACCAACAAGTGCGGGAGCGTGTCCTTCAATAATTCTACCTTTAAAAAGTTCAATTTTATTTATAACATCATCATCCCCTTCTAAAACAGCAGGATAATTCATAACCTCTCCAAGCCCAACAACCCATTTCTGCTCTGAAAATGGAATTAAATCTTCACTTGAAAGTCTTGCACCTGATGTTTCAAAACTTAATGTTGCTGGAACTGCTGATGGAAGTTCAAAATAAAGAGAGATTGGCTGATACTTACTTGCCTCAAGCATAAATTTTATTCCATCAAGGCCTAAAACATTTGCAATCTCATGCGGATCTATAACAACAGTTGTTGTTCCATGTTTTACAACTGCCTTTGCAAATTCAGTAATACTTAGAAGAGAGGACTCAATATGAATATGTGATTCTATAAAACCGGGAGAAAGATACTTTCCTTTTAAATCTATAACTCTTTTTGCTGAATAATCTCCAAACCCTACAATAACACCAGAATGAATAGCAACATGTTCTCTTTTAATCTCTCCTGAAAATACATTTATTAAAGAGGCATTTTTTAAAAGGAGATCTACTTTAATCTCATTTTTTGCTGCTCTTATTAACTGCTTTGTTATCTCTTTTGTCCAGTACTCCATACCTCATCCTATTCTTAATCTCTCCCTTCTTTTCTTTTTATCCTTAACGAATTTCTCTATTCCTTTCAAGATGCTTTCAGGATCAAGTTGTGCTTCTTTAAGAATCTCATCAACTGTTCCTCCTGTTCTCCACCTGTTGTCACTATCACTTGAAAGAGAGTATTCCTTTGAAACTGAATTTGCAATCCAGGAACTTGTTGCAATCTTTGATTCATTTGTTATAACCATTGAGTCATGAAAATCATTTTCAGGTAATACCTTATTCTTATAATCATCATCCTGAAGTTCAAAAAGTTCCTTACTTGTTGCAATTATTATTTTTAAATTAAACCTCTTATCAACTTCAGGAAGAATCTTTAAAAAATTATATGTTGACATTGTCCCTCTTACAATGACTGTTCCATCCTTATCATTTGGATCTTTAAAATCTCTTATTACATAAGCACCTCTTCTTGCCTCAAAGTGTGATGGAATATTAAGTTTCTTTCTATCAGGAATTTCTATTGGGGGTCTTGTAAGATGAAGACATATTATTGGAAAATCCTTTTTAAATGCTTCTGCTAAAAGAACGGGAACCTCATTTGCTTCCCAAGGATGAAGGTTGCAGATTTTTCCCTCTGGAAAAAGATGTGAAATAGCAGGAGAAAATATTCCAAAATGTGTTCTTGAATCATCCGCTGTCTCAGGTCCTGAATGTCCTGCAATCCACAAAATCTTCCCCATCTTCAAAATTGCATCCTGTTCCATTTGTGAAAATAATCTATAAGGACCATATTTAAGATAAATAAATGCTCCATAAGTGCTTGTTGCCATATTAAATCCATTAAACTCTTTATAAGGATCAAGAGCAAAATTTACACTTACAACACCAGCAGAAATTCCTGCATTACACATCTCTGTAATTCCTAAAGGAAGTAAAACCCCTTCTCTATTTTTCTCTCTATGATACCATCCAAAACCTTTCAATTCATCGTTAAAATCATAAGCGAATCCTGATATGTTTGTTGAATCTGAAAGGTCTGCTGAAGCAGCAAGAAACAGTGGTCTTCCATATTTCTTTTTACAAACAGCATTTATATAAGAACCCCAAACCTTTAAAGCATTCCTGTTTGCTGCCTTACTTCCAGGGGAGAAGAAAAGTGTTTTTGGATATTTTTCTGGATTAAAAAGTTCTTCATCATCAATAGGAATACTTGAAACCTTTTTTCTTTCCCTTTTTTCCATCTTCTCTTTTGCCTTTAATAATGTATCAACAATATAATCAACTACCTCTTCATGCTTTTTGAGAACTGAAAATGTAATTTTTATATTCTCCCAAAACTCCTTCCTTATATCCTCAGGAACCTTTCCAACCTCCCCAACAAATTTAACACCATATTTCTCTTCAAAATGTCTTTTTGTCTGCCAGAAAATTTCTGAATTTATTTTATGGGGAGACCCATGTGACTTATAATCATAAAGAAGATACCCTCTTCCTTTTCTCTCTCTGAAATAGACACAGTTTGGTTTATTTTTTTCTATCTTTGTAATATCCTCAATTGCCTTTATAATTCTTTCATAATTTTCTCCTTCATCAACACCAATAACTCTCCATCCATGTGGTTCAAACCATTCCTTCGGAGTTCCATAGACTGTCTCTGATAAAGGAGGCGGATCAATTCCAAAATCATTCCAGTCAATAAGGAAAAATAAATTATCAAGTCCTAAACTGTATGCTGCATTTAAACTTTCATGAGTAACTCCTGTTGTAAGTGCCTTATCTCCTTCAATAACCCAAACCCTTACGTTCTCCATCCCTGCTCTCTTCAAAGCAAATGCCATACCAACAGAGGCAGGAAGTCCATGTCCTGATGGACCTGTGTTGAATTTAAGAAATAGTGTTTTTCCAGTAAATTCGGCATGACCTGGAAGTCCATTTATTCTTCTAAAATTAAGAAGATCCTCTGGAAGGACAATCTTCTCCTCTGGTATATGATATATTTCATTTTTTGTTTTTCTATATTTTATTCTGAATGCCTCTGCTATAACTGAAAGATATGCATATACAAGCGGAACTGTATGTCCTGCTGAAAGGACAAATCTATCTCCCCTTATATCCTCCGGATTCTTTATATCAAATATAAATTCACCTGAAAATGTTAAACCAAGAATTATTGGAACCTTTGCTCTTGAGCCACCCGGATGTCCACTTTGTCTGTAATTCAACATAAAATCAATAAGCTGGTCCATTATGTCCTGAACAACAACAATCCTTTCAGTTTCCTTCATTCTCTCCTCCTTTTTTCTCTTCAAGCAACATATTAATCCTTTCTATCAACTGCTGGGGTTTAAACGGCTTCACAATATACCAGTTTGCTCCAACTTCAAGTGCTTTCTCAAAATCCTCTCCCATTCCAAGTGCTGTAAGCATTAAAACAGGTTTATCCTTTGTTTTTGGATTCTCCCTTATCTTTCTACAGACCTCATATCCATCCATTCCCGGCATCATAACATCAAGAAGAACAATATCAATATCTTCATTCTGTAAAATCTCAAGCCCTTTCATTCCTGAATCAGCAGAAAAAACTTCAAAATTGTTTTTTTCAAGGATAAATTTTATAAATATCATTATCTGAGGATCATCATCAATTACAAGAACCCTCTTCATCCTCCCAAGACCTCCTTTATTTTATTAATTGCCTTCTCAATATTCTCAATAGAATTTGCATAGGAAAATCTCAGGAACCCCTCTCCATATTTTCCAAAAGCAGTTCCAGAAAGACAAGCAACTCCTGCCTCTTCAAGTAAAATCTTCTCAAGTTCCTTACTTGTCTTTCCTGTTTCCCTTATATCAGGAAAAACATAAAATGCTCCTTTTGGAAGATGACACTTAAATCCCTTTATTTCATTAAGTCCCTTTACAATAACATCCCTTCTTCTCTTAAACTCCTCTACCATTTTCTCAACCTCATCCTGTGGTCCTTTTATTGCTTCCATACCTGAAATCTGAACAAAACTTGCAGTACATGAGTTTGAATTTGTCTGAAGTCTTGTAACACTCTCAGCAAGTTTCTTATTCATAACTCCATAACCAAGTCGCCAGCCAGTCATTGCATATGTTTTAGAAAATCCATTTAAAATTATTGTTCTTTCTTTCATCCCAGGAAAACTGGCAATTGAGTAATGCTCTTCGTCGTATATAATCTTTTCATAAACCTCATCAGAAAGGATATAAATATTTTCTTTATCCTTCAAAATATCATACAATTCCTTTAGAAACTGTTTTGTCATAACACTTCCTGTTGGATTATGAGGAGAGTTTAAAATTATAAGTTTTGTTTTCTCTGTAATTAAATCCTTGAATTTATTTAAGTCAAACAAAAAATCAAATTTTTCCTCAAGTGGTATTGGAATTGGTTTTGCTCCTACAAAATTCACAACACTTTCATATATTGGAAAACCTGGATCAGGATAAAGGACCTCATCTCCCTCATCAACAAGTGCTAAAATTGAAAAGAATATTATTGGTTTTGCTCCAGGAGTAATTACAACCTCTTCAGGAGAAACAGAAATATTTCTTGTCTTTGAAATATACTCTGCTATCACTTCCCTTACTTCTGGAATACCTCCACTTGGTGTATAATGAGTATAACCCTCATCAAGTGCTTTTTTGCATGCTTCTCTGATATTTTCTGGAGTGTCAAAATCTGGCTCACCAATCTCAAGATGAACAATCTCCTTACCCTCTTTCTCAAGTTGTTTTGCTCTTGCAAGAACCTCAAAAGCTGTTTCTGTTCCAAGACGGCTCATTCTTTTAGCAAGCATTCTTCCCTCCTTTTACTCTCCTCCTATAATCTCTTCACCATGTGTTTCATGTCTCCTTTCTTCAGCATACTTCTTCATTATTTCCTTTTCACTTACTCCAGTTCCAAGAAGATTATGAACCTTTACAATAAATGACCCTCTTGCTATTGGCTTTTGAACAAATTCAACTACATTGGGCTCAAGTTCAACAAGTTGTCTTCTTTCATCTTCAGGAACATTCTTCTTTGTAAGTATCATCACCGGTATCTCCTTTGTCCTTCTTGAAATTGTTTGAAGCCTCTTTATCACTTCATACCCTGATATCCTTGGAAGAAATAACTCAAGTATTATCAAATCAGGATTATCATGTATTGCATGCACAACTCCCCTTATTCCATCAAATGCAACACTTGTTCTGAATCCCTCTTCATGTAAGTATTCTTTCATAAGACGAACTGCTTCCTTGTCCTCATCTATTATCAGAATAAGTGGGGGCTTATCCTTCCTCGATGGCGGTCTTGCACCTGGAATTAAAGGCACATCTCCTCCTTAAAATATCTCCCTTAATTTCTGAATTCCAAGTTTCTGATGACCGAAATTCGCAATATCAAGTAAATAGTTTAAATAATTAAATGTTTGCCTCATCTCTTTATAAGAAATATATTCAAAACACATCCCTTCCTCATCAAATGCCTGTTTTAATCCCTCATAAAATTTTGACTCATTGACTCTATCCTCAGGTGTTGGTCCTATCACAATTGCAATATTTACCTTACTCGTCTTACACATCTCAACAAGGAGTTTAAAATTCATATTCTCTTCTGGAAAATATTCATTGGTAAACTGGTATTCAAGTTCAAAATGAAGTTTATATTTTTCTATTGCATTTGAAAAATACTCAATAACCATATCTTTATATTTTCCCTTTCCATGTGGATAGAAAAGCCCAACAGGAATTTTTCTTAAAACTCTTCTTTTTACTTTTCCTTCCCTCTTCTCAATCGGCTCTTTTCTCTCCTTCTTCTCTTTTTTCTCTTCTTCTACAACCTCCTTCACCTCTTTTATTTCAACTGTTGGCTTTTCTGGTGGCTTTGTAAGTTCCTCCAGCTCTTTCAAAGCTTTTAAATCTATCTTCTCATCCTTCTTCTTTGATTTATGAACAACTCCCCACTTTCCTTTACCATAATCAGGAGGAGCATATCTTCTACATTTAAAACAGTAGTATCTATCATACTCCTCAATGTATTCAATGGGTCCACCACAGTATGGACATTCTACCTCTGGTGGAGGAGGCGGAAGATTTTCTGAAGGAGGTGGAGGTGGAACCTCCCTCTTTTTTGCTTTTTCCTTTTCCTCTTTTTCTCCTTCCTCTTTTTCACCAAACATCTCCTTTACATCCTCAACCGAAACCTCTCCTTTTATCTGATAATATGCATAAAGTCTGTTTATAAAACCAACAAGTTCCCTGACAGAATGTGAAAGTTTCTCAGCGGCATAGAAAAGAATCTCATCTGGAACATCAAACCCTGCTTTTTCAAGTTTTTTCTTTAAAATTGCAACCCTTGTCTGTATATCCGGTTTTTCAATTCCAGTTATAAGTCCCCATTCAAATCTTGAACGAATTCTGTCTGTAATTCCCTCTATCTCCTTTGGCGGTCTATCAGAAGTAATAACAATCTGCTTTCCTGAATTATACAATCTTTCAAAAATCCTAAAAAATATCTCCTCTGCTCCTTCTCCCTTTAAAAACTGAATATCATCAATAAGAAGTAAATCGAGTAAAACATACTTCGTTATTAACTCCTTCTGTGTTCCCGAACGTATTCCTTCAACAACCTCTTGAATAAAATCAGGAGTTGAAACATAAAGAACCCTTTTTGATGGGTCATCTTTTAAAACTTTATTACCTATTGCATGAAGTAAATGTGTTTTTCCAAGCCCAACTCCACCCCATATAAAAAGAGGATTATAAACTTTTCCGAGGGATTCTGCTACCTGTATACAAGCTGAATGTGGAAATCTATTTCCTTTTCCAACAACAAAATTCTCAAATGTATATTCAGGGTTTAATCTTGCCTCTTCAAATAATTTCTCAACAACCTCTAACCTCTCTTTTTCTTCCTTTCTTTCAACCTTTTCCACAACTCTACCTTCTTTCTTCTCACCTCCTTCAAATTCCCTTAAAATATTTATCAATCTTTCCTTATCCCCATCCTCAAGAGCAACATAAAAAGCA
>Ga0180300_10000304_pt1 | contig 20943 bp, 22 predicted proteins | sample GuaBasSediGuay15_FD_121798 | JGI IMG/M metagenome (GOLD analysis project Ga0180300, IMG submission 121798) | Subseafloor sediment microbial communities from Guaymas Basin, Gulf of California, Mexico - Guay15, Core 4569-2, 21-24 cm | ecosystem: Environmental > Aquatic > Marine > Hydrothermal...
ACGATGTTTGTGATTGTGGTGGTGCAGGAGGGAGAGCGACGTATTCCGGTGCAGTACGGTAAGCGCGTGCGTGGTATCAAGATGTATGGTGGCGGAAGCACCCATATCCCGTTGCGAGTCAACGCAGCCGGGATGATCCCGCTGATCTTTGCCCAGTCCATTCTCACTTTTCCGGCGGTGATTGCAAATTTCTTCGTTAACAGTGAGAATGCCGCAGTGTCTCAGTTTGCCCAGGGGGTAGTGAATTCCTTCAGTGGGCAGAGTCCGTGGTATGGCTTGCTTTACTTCCTGGCGGTTGTGGGCTTCACTTACTTTTATACGGACGTTATAGTCCAGCAGCAGGATTTACCAGGTGCTCTGAAGCGACAAGGGGGCTTTATCCCCGGAATTCGGCCTGGTAAAAGGACGGCCGATTACATCAACTCTGTCTATCGCCGTATCACGTTGGTGGGTGCACTTTTCCTGGGCGGCGTGGCCGTGTTGCCCTTTATCGTGGATCTGTTTTTGAAGACACGGGTGTTGCTCATCACCTCTTCTGGCCTGCTGATCGTGGTCGGTGTGGTGCTGGATACGATGCGTCAGTTGGAGGCCCAACTTTTGATGCGTCACTATGAGGGGTTCATCAAATAATCGGAAAAAATCGTTCGGGGGCCCGGCTTCAGCCGGGTGATCCCCGCTGAAGTGGGGTGTCCGGAGCATCTTTCGATGCTCTCTCAAGGACAATCGCGAAAGCAGTCGGGAAGTGATCATTGATCGTTCTGAAATCGGCGGTTGAGATTAACAAGATGCGCCGGGCCGGCCGGATTGTGGCCGAGGTGCTGGAAAGGATGCGGGAATGGGTCGCGCCAGGCGTTACGACGGCGGAATTGGACGAGTTGGCGGAGGCGGTGATCCGCAAGCACAACGCTATTCCGTCATTCAAGGGGTATCCAGGACACCCGTCCCGTATAGCCCATCCTTTCCCAGCCAGCATTTGTGCGTCGGTTAACGAGGAATTGGTGCACGGTATCCCTGGCCCGCGCGTATTGCAAGAAGGGGACATTATCAGTATAGATGTGGGTGCCATCCTCGATGGTTACCACGGCGACGCGGCGATCACGTTGCCGGTGGGGCGGATCAGCCCTGAGGCGCAGAGGCTGCTGGAGGTGACGGAGGGGGCATTGTATGCTGGCATTGCCGCCGCTCGGGTGGGAAACCGTTTCGGTGATATTTCCGCTGCCATCCAATCCTACGTGGAGAGTCGCGGATACAACGTCGCCCGGGAGTACACCGGTCACGGTATCGGGCGGAAGATGCACGAGGATCCCCAGGTCCCCAACTTCGGCAAGCCGGGGCGAGGGGCCCGTTTGCGCAGGGGGATGACTATAGCCTTGGAGCCGATGGTGCTGGCCGGGGATAGTTGTGTGCGGGTGTTGCAAGATCACTGGACGGTGGTTTCGTGCGATGGGAAACTGACGGCGCATTTTGAGCATACCATCGCTATCACGGATGGTGAAGCGGAGATTCTGACACGATTATAGGCAGGTGGGTGTGAAACAGGGAGGCATGATACGATGAAAGTCTCGACTTCAGTGAAGCGGCGTTGCCCGAAGTGCAAAATTATTCGGCGGCGTGGCGTGGTGCGGGTTATCTGTGATAATCCGAAGCATAAACAACGGCAGGGGTAAATTCAAATCCCAAACCCCAAACCCCAAATCCCAAGTCCCAAGGTTCAAGGGTCAAAGGTCGGGGTTTGGTCATTAGAATTTCTGACCGGAGGGAAGTATGGCGCGTATTGCAGGGGTAGACCTGCCGCGGAACAAGCGGGTGGAAATTGGTCTGACGTATATTTATGGCATTGGCCGTAGTCTGAGCAACGAAATTCTGCGCCAGGCTGGGATAGATCCTGATACGCGGGTCAAGGACCTGACAGAGTCGCAGATTGCTGCGCTGCGTGAGATCATTGACCGTGAGTATCAGGTTGAGGGTGACCTGCGGCGTGAGGTGCAGATGAATATCAGGCGCCTGATAGATATAAGGTGCTATCGGGGTCTGCGTCACCGCAGCAATCTGCCCGTGCGCGGTCAGCGCACACGGACGAACGCTCGTACCAAGCGTGGTCCCAGGAAGACGGTGCCTGGCCGTGGACGACGGCGGGGGATGAAGAAGAAGTGATGGTAGGCTGGATGCAGGAGGGATGATGGCACAAGGTCGGCAAACCGGTCGGCGTCGAGGAAGGCGCAGGGTCAAAAAGAATGTGCCGCGTGGACAGGCATATATTCACGCCACTTTCAACAATACGATTGTGACGATGACCGATCTGCAAGGAAACGTCATCAACTGGGCCAGCGGAGGCACGGTTGGATTTAGGGGAGCACGCAAGAGCACGCCTTTCGCGGCCGGACAGGCTGCCAGGAAGGCGGCCAGGGATGCGATGGATAACGGGATGGTTGAGGTGGACGTCTACGTTAAAGGGCCCGGCCCCGGACGAGAAGCGGCGATTCGCTCCATTCAGGCGGCGGGTCTGAAGGTGCGTTCTATCACCGATGTGACTCCCATCCCGCATAATGGCTGTCGTCCGCCCAAGAAGCGCCGCGTATAGCCGAGGGTAACAACGGATAGTAGAGGAATAAACAGATTGGGAGTAGAAGCATGGCGAGATATACCGGCCCGGTTTGTAAATTGTGCCGTCGTGAAGGGGAAAAACTGTTCTTAAAAGGCGAGCGTTGTCTCTCGCCTAAGTGCCCGTTCGAGCGGGAGCGCGGCTATCCGCCGGGTGAGCATGGTCGGCTGGCACGTTTCCGCCGTCGTCGCCCGTCTGACTATTCGCGTCAGTTGCGCGAGAAACAGAAGGCGCGACGCATCTACGGGGTGCTAGAGCGTCAGTTCCGGCGCTACTTCCGCGAGGCGGAGCGTCGTCCGGGTCTTACCGGTGAGAATTTACTCACTTTGCTGGAGAGCCGACTGGACAACGTCGTCTACCGGTTGGGGTTCGCCGATTCGCGGGCGCAGGCACGTCAGTTGGTGCAGCATGGTCATTTCGTTGTCAATGGTCGCCGTACCAATATCCCGTCCTACATAGTTCGTCCGCAGGATACGATTACGGTGCGGGAGGGGAGTCGTAAGCGTAAGTACTTCAAGGAACGCGCCGAACGGTTGGACGAGGGAGCAGTGCCGGATTGGCTAAGCCTAGATGCAGAGGCGATGACCGCGCGGGTGCTGAGGGTGCCTGCGCGAGAGGACATTGATACGAGGTTGAACGAGCAACTGATTGTGGAATACTATTCACGATAGGCCGGAGGCTGGCCGAATACAGGAGGCGGTGGTTGTCGGTTCCAGTGTTGCCGAAAATTGAGACAGATGCAATCTCCCAGACCTATGGCCGATTTGTGATCGGCCCGCTGGAGAGTGGTTTTGGGATCACGTTGGGCAACGCGCTCCGACGGGTGTTGCTTTCCTCGCTGCCCGGTGCGGCGGTGACTTCAATCCGCATCTCCGATATTGCGCACGAGTTTTCCGTCATCCCTGGCGTGCGCGAGGATGTCATGCAGTTTATGCTGCAGGTCAAACAACTACGCCTGAAGATGGAGAGTCGGGAACCGATGCGCATGTCGCTCCAGGTACGGGGCGGGGGCACGGTGACGGCCGGCGACATTCAGGCCCCGCCGGAGATTGAGATTCTGAATCCGGATCTTCATCTCCTTACCGTGGATTCCGACGATGTGCAACTCGACGTTGATTTCACGGTTGAGCAGGGTCGAGGTTACTTGCCGGCCGGTGAACGTGGCCGGATGCCCATCGGCGAATTGCCTGTGGATGCTATATTCAGCCCTATTCGCCGCGTCGCTTTCGATGTGGATCGGGCACGGGTGGGTCAGATGACCAACTATGACCGCCTGACGCTGGAGATTTGGAGCGATGGGCGGATCGGGCCGGCGGATGCGTTGAAAGAAGCAGCACGTATCCTGGTGACCCATTTGCGACTGATCGCTGGTCTTACTCTGGAAGAAGAGGTTGAACCAGTTGAGGAAGAGGTTGGCATCCCTGGCGAGGTCTACGAGGTTCCCCTTGAGCAACTTGACCTGAGTGTGCGCGTGTTCAATGCTCTCAGGCGCACCGGCATCACCAGCGTAGGTGAGGTGCTGGAGATGTTGGCACGGGGGAACGAGGCCTTGCTGACTATCCGTAACTTCGGGGAAAAATCACTGGCCGAGTTGAAAGCACGCCTTCAGGAACAGGGATTCCTTGATGAAGATGCAGGGGAGAGCGGAGGTGGGTAGATGCGACATCGGGTCGCAGGGAAGAAACTGAACCGTTCCAGCGGTCATCGTAAGGCCTTGCGCCGCAACCTGGTGACAGCGTTGTTCTATCACGAGCGTATTGAGACGACTGCGGCGAAGGCCAAGGCGATCCGCGGGCAGGCGGAGAAACTGATCACGTTGGCGAAACGGGGGTTAGAGGCGGAGCGGGAAGATCCGAGCCGAGGTGTGCACGTCCGACGGTTGGTCGCTGCTCGTCTGAACCGCTGGGTGGCGGAGCCTGATGGCACGCGGGTAGACATCTTGGAGAAGTTGTTCGAGGACATCGCGCCGCGTTATTTAGATAGGCCCGGCGGCTACACTCGTATCTACAAGTTGGGTCCGCGCAAGGGGGACGGTGCGCCGATGGTTCTGTTGGAGTTGGTTAAGTAAGGGATGGACGGGCACGGCGATGCGGGTGCGTGCGGTCGTCGCCTACGACGGGACCGACTACGGCGGATTCCAACGTCAGGCCAACGCTCCGACCATTCAGGCGGCACTGGAAACGGCACTGGCGCAGGTGACCCGTGAGAGGATCAATATCCTGGCAGCGGGCCGTACCGATGCTGGAGTGCACGCGGCAGGGCAAGTTGTCGCCTTTGACACGGCTTGGCGGCATGGGCTGGGTGACTTGCAGCGGGCGCTGAACGCGCTCCTGCCCGCCGACATTGCTATCCAAGAGATTGAGGAAGCCGCGCCGGACTTTCACCCGCGCTACGATGCCCGCAGCCGGCGCTACCGGTACACGCTTTACAACGCACCAATGCGCTGGCCCCTGGCCCGGCGATACAGTCTGCATGTCGCTGCGCCGTTAGATGTGGTAGCGATGCAACAGGCGGCTCAGGCCCTGGTGGGCGAACACGACTTCGCTGCCTTCGGACGGTCACCGCAGGGTGGGAGCACGGTGCGCCGGGTGCTGACGGCGGAGTGGTGCGGGGAGCCGCCCTGGCTGACCTTTGACATTGAAGCCAACGCTTTTCTCTACCGCATGGTGCGTAGCATCGTCGGCACGTTGCTTCAGGTGGGGCGGGACCGGATGAGTGTGGAGGAGTTCGCGGCTGTGCTGGCATCGTGCGATCGCAGCCGGGCCGGGCCAACGGCTCCTCCGCATGGGCTGTGCTTGATGGAGGTGAAGTATTTAGGATCTTCAATGCAGGTCTGACCGTCCTGGACAGCCTCAAAGCGGGCTCTTGATCCTGCGACGAGAGGGTTAGCTAGTTCTCAGTGCAAAACGGGGTCGGAGGCCCGGCTTCAGCCGGGGAAACCCCGATAAATCGGGGCCTCCGTCGAGTTTTGTACCAGAAACTAGCTACGCGGGTGTAAAAGCGGGTGCTCTCCAGGCGGGTGTGGCCCAGAAGTTCCTGAACGTAGCGAATGGGGGCATTCACCCTTGAGGCGCTTGGCCTTGTCCTCGACCCGTTGAAGCGGGAACTGAAGCCATTGCCGCTGCTTCTTGCCATTCTTATGGAACGGGACACGATTTCTCGCACTCGGGCAATGCAGGCAAAATAGATCATTAGTAGGGCTACATTATGAAAACCTATGTTACAAATCCAAACGAAATCGAGCGTGAGTGGTACGTGGTGGACGCCACAGGGCAGACGCTGGGCCGCCTGGCTGCTCAGGTGGCGCATATCCTGCGTGGTAAGCACAAGCCTATTTACTCTCCTTCGGTTGATACCGGTGATTACGTGATCGTCGTCAACGCCGAGAAGATACACGTGACCGGACGCAAACCGGATCAGAAAATCTATTATCGTCACTCCGGCTATCCGGGGGGGCTCAAGGCGATCACGCTGCGCAACCTGCTCCACAAGCACCCCACACGGGTGATCGAGCACGCGGTGCGGGGTATGCTGCCGAAAAACCGGCTGGGGCGACGGATGTTCAAGAAGTTGAAGGTCTACGCTGGCCCGGATCATCCCCACGCGGCCCAGCAGCCCAAGCCGTTGGAGTTAAGATGATAGGAGGAGAGATGGCAATGGAGTATTACGAAGCGGTTGGACGGCGCAAGGCGGCAACGGCGCGGGTGCGTCTCTTTCCCGCCGGTGATGGGACTATCATTGTCAATGACCGCTCTCTTGAGGAGTACTTCGTCCGCAGCGTGGACATTGCCCATCTCAAGGAGCCGCTTAAGGCAACGGCCATGGAAAACCGCTTCAACATTAGCGTCAAGGTGAAGGGTGGAGGGATGAGTGGACAGGCCGGAGCGATTCGATTGGGTATCGCGCGGGCATTGCTGAAGGCGGACCCGGATTTGAGGCCGATCTTGCGCAAGGGAGGTTTCCTCACCCGTGATGCGCGGGTGAAGGAACGGAAGAAGCCCGGGCTCAAGCGGGCCCGCAAAGCACCGCAGTACACGAAGCGGTAGGCAAAGGGACGAGCAGGTACATGGGGCAGGGCAGGGTTGCCTTGCCCCTTTCGCGTTTATGCATCACGGAGGTGCTGTATGGACTCCATCACCATCGTCGGCCTGGGGCCGGGCGACCCCCGCCACCTGACACGAGAGGCGTGGGACGTGCTGGAGGCCGCCAATGAGGTCTGGCTGCGCACAGCGCACCACCCGACCGTGGCCGGATTGCCGCCCCATCTGACGTTGCACTCCTTCGACCACCTCTACGAGGAGGCGGAGGGTTTTGCCCAAGTCTACGATGCCATTGCCGGTGAGATACTGCGACTGGGGCAGCGCCCAGAGGGGGTTATCTACGCCGTGCCGGGCCACCCACTGGTGGGGGAAGCCACAGTGGCGCAGATTCTATCGCGGGCGAAGGAAGCCGACCTGGCGGTGCGTATCGTAGAAGGGCTGAGTTTCGTCGAGCCCACGCTCACGGCGCTGCGGATAGACCCGCTGGCCGGCCTGCAGGTCTACGATGCGGTGGAATTGGCGGCTTGCTATCACCCACCGCTCAACCCGGACCTGCCGGCGCTGGTGGGACAGTTGTACAGTCGGACACTTGCCGCCGATGTGAAACTTACACTGATGAACCAGTATCCCGACGATCATAAGGTGGTGCTGGTGCACGCGGCCGGTACTTCTGAGCAGCGCGTCGTGCGCTTGCCACTCTACGAACTCGACCGCAGGGACGACGTTGCGCATCTGACCACGCTTTACATACCTTCGCTGCCCGGGGTCACCAGTTTTGAGGGCTTACAAGACACCGTCGCTCACCTCCGCGCACCGGATGGCTGCCCCTGGGATCGCGAGCAAACCCACGAGAGCCTGCGGACGGGGTTGCTGGAAGAGGCATACGAAGCACTGGCGGCGATTGACGCGGGTGACGTGCAGGCGCTACAGGAGGAGTTGGGTGATCTGTTATTGCAGGTTCTGCTCCAGACGCAGATCGCCACGGAGGAGGGTGAGTTCAAGATGGCGCAGGTCATCGCCGGTATTGACGCCAAACTCAAGCATCGTCACCCGCACGTGTGGGGCGGGCGGCGGGTAAGTGGAACAGGCGAGGTGTTGCAGCGCTGGGAGGAACTGAAGCGGGAGGAGAAGGGGGAGGGACGCTCGGTGCTGGATGGTGTCCCGGCAATATTGCCGGCGTTACAGCAGGCCGATACCTACAGCCGGCGCGCGGCCCGCGTGGGCTTCGATTGGACCGGGGTGGGTGGCGTGGCCGACAAGGTTCGGGAAGAGATAGCCGAGGTGGAGGCAGCGGCTACCACGGAGGAGCGGGAAGCGGAGTTAGGCGATCTGCTGTTTGCGGTGGTCAATTGGGCCCGCTGGTTGGGGGTAGATCCGGAGGCGGCATTACGCAAGGCGAATGCCCGTTTCGCCCATCGCTTTCGCAGTATGGAGCGGATGGCCCGCGAGCGGGGGCTGGATATGACGGCGCTGACGATTGACGAGTTGGAACCGTTGTGGCGGGAGGCAAAGGGTGACTGGGGGGCCGAGTGACCGGGGTCTCACAGTAGTCGCAGCCTGGTCACGCGGGGATCAATGATCACCTCGTCGTTCTCGAAATCGAGTTTGAAGCGCCACTTTTGCATCGTCGCTGCCCCGATGATGAGTTGGTTCGCCAGATGGGGCACGATCATAAACTCATCCGAAAAGCGGTAGCCATCGAGGTGGAAATCCAGGCTCACTCTCTCCTTGACCTCCACCGTCCTCCCCTTCTCCGCCGTTTCCAGGGAAAGAGGGCTGGGGAGAGGGACGAGCGTTTCTAACCTCTGGGCCAGATCACGGTCAATGCAGGAGTAGGTGACACTGCTATCGAACAGGCCGATGAGCACCTCTTCTCCTTTGGAGCCTACGAGCCTGACCTCTCTCTCGATAATAGCCATAACCCTCTTTTCCCCATCCTTCTTAATGTTCCTCTTGATGAGTTTTCTCTGGTCGGGGCGCGGGGATTTGAACCCCGGACCTCAGCATCCCGATTGCTGCGCGCTAACCGAACTGCGCTACGCCCCGAAAGCAGTGTTATTATACCTTATTCGGGCTGTTTGGCAAGGCAGGGCTTGACACGCCTGGATTTCTGCGGTAATATATAAATGCTTTTTTATGAAGCCGTTCTTTATGCATTGTGGAATTTCAGGAGGGGGTATGGCGGTTCAGCACCACAGGGCGCGCGATGAGGAATTGCGGGAGATGGCGCGCTATTTCTACGCGCTTAAGGACATTCTGCGCCTGCGCATTCTCGTGGCGCTGGCCGAAAATGAGGAGATGACCGTAAGTGAGTTGGCACGGGCACTCCACGTCAGCCAGCCGCTTGTATCCTTTCATCTGCGCCCGTTACGAGTGCTTGGCCTGGTCCAAGTCCGGCGCACCGGCCGGGAGGTCTATTGTTCCTTGAACCTCTCCGAGATCGAGCGCCACCAGACCAAGTTTATGGAGATGCTGACCCAAGCAGCGCCATCATCGGTGTGACTCAACTGCAAGAAAGTACGATGAGAGTTGAGAGCATCTATACTCTATGGTGGAGGCGATCACGCAAGATGAGTACCGTGCAGCAAGCCAAGCGCGAACAGCGCGTAAAACGGAGGCAGCAGCGCGGACGGTGGGATTCATTCACCGACTGGGCGCGTACTCAGGCAGGGGTGTTCTTGATGCCCATCGCTCGTGCTATGGGCCGGCTGGGCATACACCCCAATACGATCACCATCCTCGGTCTCCTTCTGCAAATCGGCGTGGGAGTCGTGTTTGGCCTGGGCTACATCACGCTAGGTGGTCGGCTGTTGCTGGTCGTTGCGCCGGTGGATGCGTTGGATGGGGCGCTGGCGCGAGCCCTTGAGCAGCGGAGCCGCTTTGGAGCGTTTCTCGATTCGACGCTGGACCGGCTCTCAGATGCGGCCCTGATTCTAGGGCTCACCGTGCATTACTTACACGAGGGGGTATACCTGGAAGTCATCTTGCTTCTCATCGCGCTGGTGGCAGCGTTGATGGTCAGTTACACCCGTGCGCGGGCCGAGGCCCTGGGTTTCCCTTGTAAAGTTGGGTTGCTGACCCGCCTGGGGCGGATAGTGCTGATCGGGGCGTTGACAGCGGTCGGCCTGCCCATTGTGATGATATGGGCACTGGCGCTGCTTTCCGTATTCACTATGATACAGCGTATCCTTTACGTCTATGCAGTCTCGCGACAGGATGAGGCGGGCGGCGAATAAACAGGATAGTCAGAGCATTGTGAAACTGCCGGGCGGAACACCGTTCGGCAGCCTGCTCTTGGGAGTATCCGGTTGTAGTACCCAACGCCCATTGCCAGAGGAGCCTAACGCTGGTATAATGAAACCACATTAGTGGTGCGATGATTGAACTGATCGGCCTGACGAAGCAATTTGATGACCTCACCGCTGTGGATCGGGTGACGTTCTCGGTAGCGCCAGGCGAGATTCTGGCGCTCCTTGGCCCCAATGGGGCTGGCAAGACAACGACGGTGCGCATGCTGGCAGCGATCCTGCGCCCGACGGTGGGACACGCATTCGTGGCCGGATACAGCGTGACCAGGCAACCGCAGGAGGTTCGACGGCGGGTCGGGCTGTTGACCGAGCATCCGGGGCTCTATCTGCGTATGCGAGGCAAAGAGTATCTGGATTTCTTCGGTCGCCTGATGGGGTTGTCTGCCTGCGAGCGTGAGCGCCGGGCCAGAGAACTGCTGGCTCGCTTTGGGATGTCCCAGGCGTGGGACCAGCGTATGGGGACGTACTCGAAGGGCATGCGGCAGAAGATGGCACTCGTGCGTGCCATGTTGCACGATCCGCCTGTCCTGTTGCTGGATGAGCCGACCTCGGCGATGGACCCCCACAGCGCCAAATTGGTCCGTGACGCCATCCTCAGTCTGCGTCACCACCGGCGAGCGATCGTCATCTGCACCCACAATCTGGCGGAGGCGGAGGCCCTGGCCGATCGCATTGCCATCATCCGGCGGGGGAAGATCATCGCGTTAGGAACACCGGCGGAATTGAAGGCACGTTTGCTTGGCCCGCCGCTGATGGAGTTGCGCCTGACCCATTCGACCGATGGCGTGGTGAAACTCGTCTCCGATTTGGTCAAGATCCAGATGAAAGGAGACGATTGGCTACGCTATTCCACCCCCGAGCCCGAGGAGATCAACCCGCTTCTGCTCCGGACGTTGGCAGCGCACGGGGTGGGAATCGTTACCCTGAGCGAGGTACCGCGCAGTCTGGAAGACGTCTACCTGCGGGTGGTGGAGGAGGGGCAGGAATGGCAGCGGTAACCGAGCGTGTGCGTGCGGCGACGGGTGAGCCGCTGCGGATGGTGCTCACGTTGATGGGGCGCGAGATCCGGGATACACTGCGGGATTGGCGCATTGTCGTACCCACCGTGATCTTGACGCTTTTCTTCCCCGCGCTGATGAGTTTTGTGGCCGATGCTGCGCTGGATTGGGTCGCCAGATACGGTGCGCCGATCATCGGCGAGCGGATGCTTCCTTTCCTGCTGATGATCGTGGGCTTCTTCCCCATCTCGTTCTCGCTGGTGATCGCGCTGGAGACTTTTGTGGGGGAGAAGGAGCGCAGGAGCCTTGAGCCACTTCTGGCGACTCCCTTGACGGACACACAACTCTATCTGGGCAAGACGCTGGCAGCGATGACTCCGCCTCTGTTGGCGGCCTATCTGGGTATCACCGTCTATCTGGTCGGGTTGTACTTCTTCAAGGGCTGGACGCCGCCGCCGATCTTGTTGGCGCTGATTCTCTTGCTGACGACGACGGAGGCGTTGGTGATGGTCTCCGGCGCGGTAGTGGTCTCCAGCCAGACGACGAGTGTGCGAGCGGCTAACCTGCTGGCCAGTTTCATCATCATCCCGATGGCGCTCCTGATCCAGGGCGAGGCCATCATCATGTTCTGGGCCAACTACAGCGTGCTGTGGTGGATCGTGCTTTTTCTGGTGTTTGTGGACGTCGTTCTGGTACGGATGGGGATTCACACCTTCAATCGCGAGGAGTTGCTGGGGCGTGAGATTGACGAGTTGAACATCGGCTCTTTGTGGCGTACGTTCTGCAAATACCTGCGCTGGGAGCCCTGGCTCTTTGGGTTGGATTTACAGAAAATGCCGGCGTGGTTGCGCTGGTTGGGGATGCTGGGTGGGCTCTACGGACGCGACATCCCGACCATACTGCGCCGCTCGTGGCTGGCTCTTGTGGTGGTCGTGATTGGACTGTTATTTTCGGCCTACATCGGGTGTGACTTCGCCGCCCGCTATCAACTCCCGCCGGAGATGCTGCGGTTGGAGCACGTCTCAGCCGAGACGTTCGCCGAACTGCCGGCTGTGGACTGGCTCCCGACCTTCACGATTTGGGGGGTGTTGGGTAACAATGTGCGCTCGCTGCTGGCCGGGACCCTGCTGGCGGTGTTTTCCTTCGGCACACTGGCGGTGGTGTTGCTGATGGCTCCACTGGCTATTGTGTTCTTCTTCGTCACCCAGGCCGCGCATGTGGGTTACAATCCGGTGTTATTCTTCGCCGCTTTTGTGCTGCCCCACGGCGTGCTGGAGTTGCCTGCTGCGAGCATCGCAACGGCGCTGGCCGTGCGTCTGGGGGCGACCTTTATGTCACCGCCCCGGGGGATGACGGTGGGCGAGGGATGGCTGTGGGCGTTGGCCGATTTCGTCAAAGTCTTTATCGCCCTCGTCCTGCCGCTATTGACGTTGGCAGCCGCTATCGAGGTCCACGTGACACCGACGATTGTGGTGTGGGCCCTTGGGGGATAGAGGGCTGTGGCCAGAGTCGTAGCTCTGGGAACTGCGGCGGCGGTGCCCGATGAGGGGCACGCTAACACCTACCTGGCAGTCGAGGGTGAACAGGGTTTCTTCCTGATTGATTGTGCCGATAGCCCCCTGGTGCGGATCCAACGTGCAGGGCTCGCGCTCGAACGCTTGCGCGGGCTGATTCTCACCCACTTTCACCCGGATCACGTTTTCGGCGTTCCCATACTGCTGATGGATATCTGGCTCTTGGGACGCGCCGCTCCGCTGCCCGTGTACGGCCTGCACGACGTGCTGGAGCGGTTTGAGGCTATGATGGATCTGTTCCGTTGGCGGGAATGGCCCGATCTCTTCCCCGTGCCCTGCCGACCTGTGGCCGAGGAGGTGGGTGCATTGGTGCTGGAGGATGATGAATTCCGCATCACCGGTGCGCCGGTGGAGCATATGGTGCCCACGCTGGGCCTGCGGGTGGAGAACAAGCGCAGCGGCGGTGTGGTGGCCTACTCCAGCGACACCTCACCGTGCGACGCGGTAGTAGCCCTGGCGCGAGGTGCCGACATCCTGATCCACGAGGCGGCGAAGAACACGTCGGGCCATTCCAGCGCGGCCCAGGCAGGGGAGGTCGCTCGCCGGGCTGGTGCCGGCCGCCTGGTGCTGATCCACTATCGCCCCGCCCCCTGGCAGTACGACCGCTGGCTCGAGGAGGCAGCCGTGGCCTTCGGCGGGCCGGTGGAACTGGCGCAGGATTTCGGGGAGTACGTTTTCTAGGGTGGCTAACGTGGGGGCTCCAAAATTCGCCGGACTTCAGTACCTTATAGTCACTGCGCCCCTCCCCCGGACGGGCTCGTAGCCTCGCCCTACTCGCTGGCCAACTGCTGTGCCAACTCCGCCGGCGTTGCAGCAGTGATGGCCTTGTACTCGACACCGGGGTAATACTGCGCGTAGAACTCCGCGAGCGTCTGCGGACCGGGCCATTCCTGCGGATTGATGGCGATCACGCGCCGCACGTCCAGGTCGCCGATACCCGCGTCATCGGCGCTGCTGCCGATGGTGTATTTGTGTTGATCCCAGGTGCTCTCTACCACCGCCCGCGCCCAGGCGGCGTCCGCGTTGGGGGGTAGGAGAACGTAGGTGCGCTCGTATTGGACGCGAGGCTGTCCACGTGGTTTCTCGCCCTCGCCCTCACCCTCATCTTCACCATCGCCCTCGTCCCCGCCGCCGACTTCGGGATACTTGAAGGGCCTGGCAGGATCCGCCTGCGTGTAGGCAATCAATTTCTTGGCCACATCCGTCCCGGCCACGTCGAAATCCGACCAGGGCGGGCCGAAACTCCCCCAGGTGAAGATGGTCGCGCCGACGACGTAATCGTCCTTCTGCAGTTCCTTGTCGTACCAGACCAGCTGCCGAAAGTAGTAATCGGCTTTGTCTGGCTCGTTGTCGTGCTCGGCCCAGAAACCGCCCAGTTGCTTCCACGTCCCTCCTTCTACACCCGGTGGCTTGGGATTCACCAGTGGATCAATGCCACATTCGGTGATCACCAGCGGCACGTTCCCCAGCCCGTTCGGGATCAGGTGCTGGCGGTAGACCTTGCGGTAACGCAGCGTCGTCCAACCCTCATCTCCCTGGTCATCGTTAGGATCCAGTTGGTGATTTCCTGTCATCCACCATATCCACGGGCAACTGTACTCATGGAGTCCGAGGATGGCCTCATACTGCCTGGCGACCTGGAGCGCCGGGAAGAAGGCGGGCCAGAGATCCAAAGGCGGCGTGCCGGTGGCGAAGTTTCCAATCACGCATTTCAGTCCCAGGTCGGCCATCAACTGCATCCGCTCTACCTCAAACTGGGCGTACCAGCCCATACCCTCCTCGTCGTTCCACACCGGCTCGTTGTGCCCCTCCCAGTACTTGATGTGGGGGTTGGATTGGTAGGTGGGTAGTTGATCCTGGATGAACTGCTGGGCGGCTTCGAGAGGGGTCTTCCCGGCTGCCTTCTGCTGCTGGGCGTCGTAGTCCCCCTGGTGCTTGCGGCCAATCACCAGAACGCCGGCCGGGACGTCTTTGGCTATTCCCCAATCTCCTACAAATTTGGCTACCGCTACGCCAGCCTCGATGTATTCACTCAGGTCTTCAGCGGCCTGCAGGACGTGGGGACCTAATTTAGTGGGCATTGCGATCCTCCCTTTCTATCTACTAGTCTGAACACTGGCGGTTCTGCTCGTAGTAACGACTTCAGTCGTTCCAGGCGAGGTCAGAGCGACTGAAGTCGCCACTACGACCCAGCCGGGAAAACCTCGATAAATCGGGGCCTCCATTACCGAAAACCGATTTAGAGTGTACTACAAAATGACTTTGGTGGCAAGATTGGCACACTCCAGGCTCGTGGTATAATTACGCGCAACACGCAATAGGCAATACGGTTCCTATGTCCATCCTGACCGCTAGCAATCTGGCTAAATCCTACGGCCCTCAGGATGTCTTCGAGGACGTATCCTTCGAGATTCCTCGCGGGGTCAAGATCGCGCTCGTGGGGCCCAATGGCTCGGGCAAGACGACGTTGCTACGCATCATCGCCGGGCTGGAGAAACCCACGGCCGGCACCGTTCATCGGGCCAAAGGGCTGCGCATCGCCTATCTGCCCCAGCAGGCCGACTTTTCTGGCCGTGGCACGCTGTGGGAGGCAATGCTAGACGTCTTCGCCAACCTGCAGGCTCAGGCTGCCGAATTGCGCCGCCTGGAGGCCGCTATGACCGACCCGGCCACCCGTGAGGAGGCGCTGCGGCGGTATGGCCCGGCTCTGGAAGCCTTTGAATTGGCCGGCGGCTACACCTACGAGCAGCGCATCGAACGGGTGCTCTCCGGTCTGGGCTTCGACGAGGATGATTTCCAACGTCCCCTGGCGCAACTCAGCGGGGGGCAGAAGACGCGCGCGTTGCTGGCCCGCTTGCTGCTGGAGGAGCCGGGTCTGCTATTGCTGGACGAGCCGACCAACCACCTCGATCTGGCAGGTATCGAGTGGCTGGAGAACTACCTGAAAGCGTGGAAGGACGCTCTCATCGTCGTGGCCCACGACCGCGCTTTCCTCGACGGCGTCGTCGAGCGGGTGTGGGAACTGGAGTGGGGCCATCTGGAACGGTATCGCGGCAACTACAGTGCCTACGTCGTCCAGAAGGCCGAGCGGATAGCCCTTCAGCGGGCCGAATATGAGCGGCAGCAGCGATCAATCGCCCGCACCGAGGAGTTCATCCGCCGCAATATCGCCGGCCAGCGCAGCCGTGAGGCGAAGGGGCGCCGGAAACGACTGGCGCGGCTGGAGCGGGTCGAGCGGCCGCGGGAGCACCGCCCGCTGAGCCTCGACCTGGGCGACGTGGCCCGCAGCGGGGACCTGGTGCTGGGCCTCTACGACCTCAGCGTGGGCTACGATCCGGCCAATCCCCTCTTCACAGCCGGGGAGTTCGAACTGCGGCGAGGACAGCGTGTGGCACTACTGGGGCCCAATGGCTCCGGCAAGACCACGCTCCTGCGCACTATCCTGGGCCAGGTCGCGCCGCTGGCCGGGCGCGTGCGCATCGGGGCGAGTGTGCGTATCGGGTATTTCGCCCAGGGGCATGCGGACCTCGACCCCGAGAAAACCGTACTCGAGACCATCCTGGACGCCGGTGAACTGACGATCAGCCAGGCGCGGAACCTGCTGGGCCGTTACCGCTTCTCCGGCGATGACGTCTTCAAGCGCGTCGCCGACCTCTCCGGCGGGGAGCAGGCCCGTGTCGCGTTGGCCCTCCTGGCCCTCCAGGGCGCCAACGTCCTGCTCCTCGATGAGCCGACCAATCACCTCGACATCCCCTCCCAGGAGGTGCTGCAAGAGGTGCTCTCCGGCTTCGGCGGCACGTTGCTGCTCGTGACCCACGACCGCTATCTGATCCGCAGGCTGACTGCTCGTATCTGGGCGATTGAGGACGGGCGGTTGTGGGAGTTCAAAGAGGGGTATGAGGAGTACCACGAGTGGGAGACGCAGCGGCGTCAGCAAAGGCGGGCGCTCCGTGAGATGCGGGGCCGAGCGGAGAGGGAGCGTATGCAGGAGGCCCGCAAGGCGGCGGAGCGAAAGGCGGGGCGGCAGGCCCGCCGCCGGGCCGAACTGGAGGAGGCCATCCATCAATTGGAGATGCGCCGGGCGCAGTTGGAGGCCCAACTGGTGATTGCCAGCGAACAGAAAGCGGTCGAGCGGGTGCGTCAGTTGGGCATTGAGTACAGCGAAGTTGAGGCGGAACTGGACACGTTGCTTGCGGCCTGGACGGATGTGGTATGATCGAGGTAGACCAGAGCAACAAAAAATGGCAAGAAGAGGCTCACGTCCATTACTCATTGGCCTCACGGGCAACATCTGCACGGGCAAGTCCACCGTCGCTGGGATGCTGGCCGAACTGGGCGCTGAGGTGATAGACGCAGACCTGGTGGCTCACGAGGTGATGCGGGCCGGCACCCCGATCCACGCAAAGATCGTCGAAACGTTCGGGCCGGGAGTGCTGGCTCCCAACGGTGAGATTGACCGGACGCGGCTGGGGGCCATCGTCTTCGCCGATCCTGCGGCGCTGGCGCGACTGGAGGCCATCGTCCATCCCGCCACCATCGAGGCGGTCGTTCAACGCATCGCCGCCGCCTCTTCCGCTGTCGTGGTGGTCGAGGCCATCAAACTGATCGAGTCCGGGATGGCCGACGGTTGCGACAGTGTGTGGGTGACGACATGCCGGCCTGAGCAGCAGGTCTATCGCATTATGGGAGGGCGGGGCTTGAGCCGGGCCGAGGCCTGGCAGCGTGTGCGAGCGCAGCCGCCGCAGGAGGAGAAGATCGCCCGCGCTGACGTGGTGATTGACACCTCGGGAACGCTCCCGCAGACGCGGGCGCAGGTACGAGCGGCGTGGCAGAAACTGGTGGGAAGGGTGTCCGGCTGCAATTATGGCAGTGTGCTTGGTCGAGGAGGAACATGGCACGGCGGCAAGAAATCGCAGTGCGACGGGCCAAAGTGAGTGATGCCGGTAAGATCGCCACGTTCGTCAATCGCGCCCGACGGGGACGGCAAGAGATTGACGGACAGGCGGTTATCGCACGCTTCGGCAGTGTGGGGTTTTTATTGGCCGAGCGAGATGGCAACCTGGTGGGGATACTCGGCTGGCAGATTGAGAACCTCGTTGCCAGAGTGACCGATCTCCTGATCGGGCCGACCATCGAGCGCGTCGCAGTGGGGCGAGCGTTGCTCTCCGAGATGGAGCGGGCTGCGACCGAGTTGCAATGTGAGGCGACGTTACTGTTTCTGCCGCGTCCGAGCCCCACCGACTTGGTCGAGTTTTGTGAAACGTTCGGCTACGTGCCCGAGGTTGTCGCCAGTCTGCCGAGGGCGTGGCGGGAGGCTGCTTATGAGGTCCAAATAGGGGACGACGAGGTAGTGCTGGTCAAGCGGTTGCGTGCTACACGTGTGTTGCGCCCGCTGTGATCCGCAGGCCGAGGGACTCTATTTCGGCCGCACGGCGCGCCGCCGGGATGTAAAATCGCTCGGCGTATTCCTTGACCATACGGCGGGTACAGAAGACGGGCACCACCGTGCGGATAGCCTCCTTCATCACTCGTACCCAGCCCCGTGGTACGTCGTCAGCATCGCGTTTGTAAAACAGGGGCACGACCTCGTTTTCAAGTAAGTGATACAGCGCCTCCGCGTCGGCAGCATCCTGCGCGGCCGGGTCATCGTAGCGCTGCCCGGGGTCAATTGCCCAGCCGTTAGCACCGTTATACCCCTCGGCCCACCAGCCGTCGAGTACGCTCAGGCTGGGAATGCCGTTGGCGGCTGCCTTCTGGCCGCTGGTGCCACTCGCTTCATAGGGCCGGCGCGGGGTGTTCAGCCATACGTCCACTCCCTGCACCAGGTAGCGCGCCACCTGCAGATCGTAATCCTCGATGAAGGCGATGCGGCCTCCCACTGCCGGGTCCTTGGCAATGTTGTAGATCTGCTGAAGCAACCGCTTGCCCCCCTCGTCAGCGGGATGGGCCTTGCCGGCGAAGATGAACTGCACGGGTCGGTATCGGTCGTGCAGCAATCGCTTCAATCGCTCCAGATCGTGAAAGATGAGGGAGGCTCGCTTGTAGGTGGCGAAACGCCGCGCGAAGCCGATGATGAGCGCGTCGGGATCCAGGAACGTCCCGGCGCACAACACTTGCTCTGGATTCATTAACCCCTCGATACGCCGCTGCCGTGCCCGCTCGCGGATCAGGCTCATCAATTTGCGCTTCAAATGCAGGTGAGCGGCCCACAATTCCTCGTCGGGTACGTCGAGGATGCGCTCCCATAACGCGGGATCATCGTGTCGCTCGACCCAATCGGGGCCTAGATACCTGCGGTAGATTTTGTTTATCGCCTCACCGATCCAGGCCGGTACGTGGATGCCGTTTGTAATGTGTGTGATGGGCACCTGTTCCACAGGTCTATCAGGCCAGACCGATTGCCACATCTGGCGCGATACCTCGCCGTGCAGTTTGCTGACCCCGTTGCACTGCCCGCACATGCGCAGTGCCAGCACAGTCATGTTGAAACCCTGCCGGTTCCCCGTGTGACTGCCTAGTTCCAAGAACTGCTCTCGGCTCAGACCCAGGCGGGGCCAGTAGGTGTGGAAGTATTTCTCAACCAGGTGGAAGGGGAAGACGTCGTGGCCGGCAGGCACGGGCGTGTGGGTGGTAAATACGGTCGTCGCCTGCACCGCTTGGCGGGCCTCGTCGAACGATAGTCCAGCCTCGACCAGTTCGCGTGCGCGTTCTAACACCAGGAAGGCTGAGTGACCCTCGTTAAGGTGAAAGACGTGCGGATCAATCCCCAGTGCTCGCAGGACACGCACGCCGCCGATGCCCAGCACGATCTCCTGCTGGATGCGCATCTCCTGGTCGCCGCCGTACAGTCGGGCGGTGAGTTCCCGGTCCCAGGGAGCGTTCAGGTCGTTGTCGGCGTCCATCAGGTAGAGGCGTGTGCGCCCGACCTGGACGTGCCAGACTTGCAGGTGTACGGTGCGATCGCCCACTTCGACCGGGACGAAAAGGCACTCCCCATCGTCGCACAGAGCCTCGCGAATAGCGACCTCCTCTGGTTTGAAGCGCGGGTAGATCGCCTCCTGCCATCCATCAGGGGTGATGCGCTGGCGGAAGTAGCCCATCTCATAGAGGAATCCCACGGCGACGAAGGGCAGCCCGAGGTCGCTGGCTTCTTTGCAGTGGTCACCCGCCAGCACCCCTAGGCCGCCCGAGTAGAGGGGCAATGACTGATGCAGCCCAAATTCAGCCGAGAAGTAGGCGACGGGTCGGGCTGTCAGGTCAGGATACTGCTTGGGAAACCAGAGGTGCCCGTTAGTCAGGTCGGCGTCCAGTGCCATCAATACAGCGTCGTACTGGCGAAGGAAAAGCGGGTCAGCGACCAGTTCCCCAAGCCGCTCCGGTGGTACTTCCAGCAGCATCTTCACCGGGTTGTGGCCGGTGCTGCGCCATAGTGGATAGTCCAGCATCTTGAACAGATCGCGGGCCTCGCGATGCCAACTCCACCAGAAGTTGTATGCCAGTTCCTCCAGGCGCGCGATGCGCGGGGGGATTTTGGGCGATAGTGATGATGTCGCAGTCTGCACGGTTTCTCCTCCAAAATAGGGATGGGGTCACTGCATCTCTGTCTCAGGGGGCTCTGAGCAGGATGATGGTCAACACAATAATGGCGACGACGGCAAACTCCACCAGGATGGAGCCACTCAAGCGTTCCAATAGGTACTGGTGGGCCGCGTTGAGGGCGACGTAGAAGATAAGCAGCAGAAATAGCCCGCCGGTCCAGGCGCTGATCTGCCAGTAATTCAAAGCCCAGGTGCTCTCGCCGATGATGAGACCGACGATAGCGGCAAATGAAAGCACACGTCGTAACGGCACATCTGCCACACTCAGCAGGTCAATTGCCAGCAGTGTGGCCGTGACTAATGTCAGAGTAGCGGTCACCAGACTGCGAGTGCGGGTGTGGTAGATGATGGCGAAGAGGGTGAAAGCCAGGAGATAGTCCAGCACGTTGAGAGCAAGCCGGGCCGTAGGGTAGCGTGGGTCATCGGGGGAGACAGCGGCGTACTCAGCGGAGATGGTCAGTCCGATGATGATGCCTACCATAGCCAGCCCCCCAGTCCATACGGGCAATGGGCGGGCATGTGTCAGCAGGTAGGCGGAGATTCCGGCCAATATACCGGGCAGAATCCAGGAGATGTATACGGGCCGCCCGGAGTGCTCTTCCAGATACGGATGGTCGTGCAGGACGAGACTGGTGCCGGTGCAGACCAGGCCAATCATCAGCGCGGCCAGTAGCCAGGTCCCGGTGACATGGATCTCCAGAGGCGACCCCAGAGGATGCAATTCCCACACGTGTTCAGGCAGTTCGATGAAGCGAAAGAATACACAGCCAAGCAGCAGTACAGCCAGCAACACGCTCAGACGGTTGCGATCCAGAGGCTTGAT
>Ga0180300_10000305_pt1 | contig 20937 bp, 33 predicted proteins | sample GuaBasSediGuay15_FD_121798 | JGI IMG/M metagenome (GOLD analysis project Ga0180300, IMG submission 121798) | Subseafloor sediment microbial communities from Guaymas Basin, Gulf of California, Mexico - Guay15, Core 4569-2, 21-24 cm | ecosystem: Environmental > Aquatic > Marine > Hydrothermal...
ACAAATCCTTGGCATAGTTTAACTGTTTCTCAGTTGGTGGCTCGGGAACTTCCTTCTCTTCTCGCTTAAATTTCTCCTTGGGTTCCTTCTCATGGGCAAGCTTCTCAGCTCCAATCACTTTAGCTAATGCCTCAACCTTATTACGAAGACTTCTAATAGCCTCTGTTACCTCAGCTATCTTAGTATCATAAGCCTCAAGTAACTTTATGAGTTTCTCAACCTCTTCATCAAGTGATTTAAGTTTCTTCACTTCATGTTCTATTCGTGAAATTCTTTGAATTACATCAGTTGATGGTGTTGATGGTAACTCCTTGGATTCAAGTAGTTTCCATAAAAGTTCCTCTCTGAAGATTTTAATGATAGTTCCATCAGGTCTCTTCAATTCAGCAATTTTTCTTGACATCACAACACCTCATGTAAATTACGTGAGTCCACATTAATTAATGTATCTTTCATCAGTTGATGTAGTACCTTCATAGTACCAAGTGAGGCAAACATAGTACTGTCATGGTACTATCACTCTAAGCCAGGGCACGTATCTTAGTATTGGATGCTCCACACCTTCAGGATGATCATATATCCCATCTTCTCCAAAACATTCACCATGATCTGCCGTCACGATTATCCTCTTCCCTTTACACAACTCCACAATTCTCTTAACATACTTCATAACCCACATGAAGTTCCTCACATAAGCACTAAATACGATTTCCCTATTCACTTCTCCTCTCTTCAAGGCCTCCCATAGTCCAGAATCAGCACCAAAGCGGTCAGGAGTGCAATACTTGAAGAGCCTGGGCTCAAAAGGAGATGGCAAGTGTGGTTGTACAAAGTGCACTATATACCTCCTGTTAGGTCTCATCGTATAGAAGAACTTGAAGAGGTTGAAGACCTCATTGGGATGGCATGTGTATATCTGCCCAAACCTCCTCCACCCCAACCTCCATGCCTCCACAACACGATAGAATATCCTCGGCGCATCATATTCCCATCTCCCTAGCCTAAAACGTCTATTCGGAATCGCAGGAGACCCTGAGATGTAGACTACATCCCTAAACCTCCCCCCTCCCTCCCTAACAAAAGTATTCACAAACCACTCAGGTGTATTTGAGCCAGCACTATGAACCATCTTAAGCTCTCCACTCAAATCACAATGTTTCCTCATAACATCATATCTGCATGCATCGAGGATTATGATGATGTCCCATTCCTTCCTCCTGATCAGGCTTTTTTGCTCTAACATATATATCATGCCCCACTATAGGCTCCTCCTCAAGAATTCTACACTCAACTATCTCAAATACTTTTGAGACAAGCCTCTCAATAGTCTTGATTGTGAATGAATAGACATGCCCCTCATCCCTCCAATCAGCAGGAGAAACCCTTGCATTAGGGGTTATCAAAATAAGCTCTCCACCAGGCTTTAGAACCCTTCTTACCTCGCATAAGCAATCATAAGGCCTTAGCAGGTGCTCAATCACGTGAATCATAAAGACCTTATCAAATGCATTATCTCTAAAGGGTAGCGGGTAGTTTGCATCAGCAATAATCAGATCAGCATGAGGATTCCTTGGGGCTGAGTATTTATCAAACCTCGTAGGGTCATGCAAAGGATGACTCCATTCCAAATCAATGTCTATCCCCACTCGACCTCTGCAATAAGAACCACATCCAAGGTCAAGTGTTAGGGATGCATCATCACTTTTATTCCACTTCACATCCCTACCCCCCTTCCCATGATTCATTCAAGAACCTCCAAGAACCTCCTAAGCGTCCTCCTGTAATCAAACTCAAGAGCCCTCCTCCTAGCTTGCTCTCCTAGCCTCCTCATCCTCCTAGGGTCTTGAAGCAACTTATGAAGCTCCTCCCTAATCCTAGCAAAGTCAGGATAGTGAATATTGTAGGCTGGAATCCCTAGAGGATCCTCAACCCTTGCTGGTGGTACACCTACCCCTACAGCAAACTCATCCAAAGGTGGGGCTTTATTATAGACAATTGGCAATCCACAGGCCATAGCCTCAAGCACAGGGATATTGAACCCCTCACACCCTGAAAGACTAAGATAAACCCTAGCCTGATTATAGAGTAGTGGTAAATCCTCATATCTAGCACATGACCGAGTATGCACATGAACTGAATAAGGCCATGCTACCTCAACCACCTTTTGCATGAACTTCCTATCATCAAATGGACCCTCCCAAATCCCTACACTAAGCACATCCACGAGCTTAGGCACATTCATAGGCCTGAAAAGCCTAGTATCTGTACAACCATATACAACCTCACTATGAATACCAACCTCCTCAAGCCTCCTCTGGACATACTTAGTCTGTGCAAAGATGTAATCCCAACCCCTATGCCACTCCCTCGCCCTAGGATGCACCCTCCCCTCAGTAGTAGCCCACCAAATAGACTTCACCCCCCTCCTAGGGGGCCTAACAAAAGCCCAATGCCCCACCACAATATCCGCAACATGCCTAGAGCCTTTATAAACATCACACCATGCTCCCAAATGTACCCTATACCCATGCTCCTCAAGAAACAACTTCAAATACCTATACAGAGCACCAAACCCTCTCCATTGCCCCATCACACCACCCCCATATCTATAGATACTTATGAATGATATTAGCTAGCTCCCTACCTATACACTCCCATGTAAACCTCTTACTTATCTCTTCATCAACATACTCCCTCACCCTCTCCTTATAATCATCAAGATGCTTCACTATATTCAAAATCTTCTTGACGGCGTGCTTCACATCAACCTCAACACCTTTCCCACAATGAATTGGATTATTCCTCAACACATAAGGACATGGATGAGACCTCACAAGACAGAAATCAGGAAGATACTCGGTCCAAGGCCCCCTATCCGCAGCCACAACCACTTCCCCTCTTGATAACGCCTCTAGAAAGTTCAACTCAAAACCGCCTCCCCTTGAAAAGCCCAGATAGATATCACACAAGTCATAGAGCTCAATCTTCTGCTCCTCATTCAACCAACCCGAGATAATTATCCCACCCTGCCTCCTAATTGTCATAGCTAGCCTAGCATCAGCATGCATACACTTATAGATGAGAACCACATCCTTCCTCCTCTTCCTTAGCTCTTGATAAACCTTCAAGACTAAATCAAGACCCTTCCTATATGCTGAATGCCAGCAAAAGAATAGCAAATATACAAGCCCCTTATCCTCCTTCATCTCATATAGCTCCTTGAAGTGAATAAACTCCTTAGGCTTCTCAAAATAGATTGAGTCAAGCCCATGCGGGACAACATGAACAGGCACAGTCACACCAGATCGCCTATATGCATCCCTAGCCCATTTCGAGGGCACTATCATAGCCTTACAGTAGTTTGTAATTGATACGGCAAGATTAGAGATCATATCTGAATCAGCCACATCAATACCAATTATACCCCTAGTCCTTGGGATCAACCTCTCAGCATGCTTACCAATACGAGTCATAATGTAAAATAAAGGGTGCAATATAAGTAGTGGACGGGTATGTGGTACAAAGTGAGGGAGTACTAGCTCATCCACCTCATAGAGCCTTATATACTTCCTCAACTCCCTGATATGTTTCCGTGCAATAATCCCAAAGCTAACCTTGTGCCATTGCGGATAGACATAGTAGACAACCATAATCCATCTAGCCCATCCCTAGCTCCTTCCTTGGCCTAGGAGTTGTAGGTGAAGCTGGTGTAGTAGCACCTGCCCCTGCACCAGGGCCTGTAGTAGCTGAGGGCTTAGGCATAGCCTCTATTGACTGTCGCAACTCCTCTAGGCTTTTAGCAACTGATTTACTAAGCTCCTCAAGTTGCTTTGATATTGATTCAGATATCTTCTTAATTGACTCCTTTACCTCCTCAATAGTCTTTGAAAGCTCATCACTACTAGCTTTTTCTCCCATACGCCTATCACCCATTTTAACTAATACCTCTTCTAGCTAAATATCTTCGCCTACGCATCGTAGCAATGAACTTATACGCATCAATCTCATAATCATCAAGACCCCACTTCTTAAGCTCCTCCAAGAAGTTCACAAACTGCTCCCACGTTATAATCCCCTCAGCATAATCTGATATAAGCTCCGTAACCTCCCTACGCACCTCATCATAAACTGGCCTAATGCGGATATACTCCTCCCACATGGTCTTCAGGAACTCCTTTGTTTTATCATCTATTGGTAGAGCATCAATCATCTTCTTAACCTCAGCTAGTGCTAATTGCCTAGCCCTTGGAGAGTACTCAGCCATAGTAACAAGCTCTCTCGGAGTGCCAATAAGCTCCCTATACGCCCTATGCCACCTCTCCAAATTCGACCAGTCAAGTATGAGCTTAATCTCATAATCCTCCCATCCATACTCCTTCAACACATCAAGGAGCTTCTTATACATCTCCTCATCAATCATAAAGTACTCATACAACCTCTCAGCCGAAGTCAATATCCTCCTAACCTCATCGATCACAGGCCTCACAGCCACATACTTACTCCATATAGTCCGCCAGTCCTCGGGAATCCTCCTCGCCCTCAGCACATCAGCTAGCATCCTACGAGCCTCTGGCACAATCTCAACAATAGAGGCTAATGTCATAGGAGTAGGTATGTATTCCCTCACAGCCACACCAGAGAGCAGGGTCATAATCTCAGTTAAGGCTAAGGCCTCAGCCTCAGTAAGCTTAGCCACCTCCTTAGCCTTGTTAATAACTTGCTTCACATCTTCCTCAGTCACATACCCATAAGCCATTCGGTAGATGATCCAACCTAATATCCTTGAGAACCATGAGCGGATACGCCTTGTAGTCCAAATATCCCTTTCGAGATACATAGTCTTAAGCAAGGTCTTAACATAGTTCTCATCAATTGATAGCCCTATTTCCCTCCCAACAATCGCCTCCACCTCAGTCTTGAAGACTTCATTGATCGTGTCTATAGCATCCTCCAGTATATTCTTAGCCTTATTCTCATCAATAATATACTCCCTATATGCCGTATGCACATCACTCAACACATCCCTGAATATGCGATGATACCTATCAATCAAACCCCTCAACTCCAGAAGCTTACGCTCAGCAGGCAAGTACATTATTGGCATGTTGATATAGCCCTCCTTCCACTCACCAGTTGTCAGGTCCACATAAGCCACTTTATATGTAGCCGTAACAAGATTAGCCATCAATCCATCAAGCGTTTGTTGGTCCATCATACCATACTCATAAAGATTAATAAGCCCAGTCCTCAGGAGAGTACGCTCATCAACTAATGCGTTGATTACATCTGCCGCAGCCACAATAGGTGCATAGTAGGGATGTAGACCCCTAGCCAGGAATAGCCTACATGCTAACGTTATATCCATCATAACCTTCTCATTAGCTGGCTTATCCTCAATAACCTTATAGAACTCTGAAACGGGGCTTTTGAGCTTCACCTCCTTAGATGCTATGTGGTCGAATACACCCCACTTCATCATCCATCGAATATCCCATCTGGTTGGCAGATCTGCTAACGCATCAATAACCATCCAGTTATCACTTGTGAATCCAGGCATCCACGCAAATCTAGCATAGTCATGCCACTTCATGTATGTTATAAGACCAGTTATAAGCTCCTTCACCTTGAAGTTCAGCTCTGTAGGCGCTTTTGGCTCATAAGCACCAATCCTCTGTATCTCATGCTTTATCTCATCAAGAGCCTCCTTAGTCATAAGCTTCTTAGGCTCAAACCATAGTAGCCCTGCCATACCTCTTGATATAAACCTCCATAACATCCTTGGTGGTGGATAGCGGAAGTGTAGTAGATAGAACATGTAGGCAATATCAGGCACGAAACCACGCATAAGCATTGCTAATGTGAAGTCATCAACACTCTTGAATATATCACGAACCATCATCCTGCACATCTCTGAGGCTGTGGGGATGTCAAAGAATGGTGAGGCTGGTAATCCTCTATCCTTATCAAATCTATCCTTCACCGTGACAATATATTTCTTAACAATCCTCTTCTTAATATCATCAGGCAACTTCTCAATTGTTGAAGTATAGACTTCAAGGACTGGCTTAGTCACATAGTTATAGAACCATAATGGATAGCCCCTAGCGAATAATGACTCTTTGACAGCATCAATAATGGTCTCAGCAAATTCAGTTGGATAGTATCTCTGTGCAAGGTTAATCAGGGTACTGAATGGTGGTATTTCAAAGCAATAGTATATAGCCCCATGAGCCTCAAAGCGTTTCATCCAGAAGATCCTTATCAGATACCTAAACCACTCAAAGAACCAGAATGTAACAGGCCAGAGAACATGCCTGCCCACTTCCTTGAATAATCCCCACATGTGCCTACCTAGAGATTTGAGAGTGGCCATCCAGTCAGCTCTAATCCTACTAAATAGTTTGCCTATAATCCCTATGCCTCCAGCTCCAGCCTCTCCTCCTCCCTCAGTATGCTTGATACTCTTTGATAATCCCTCAACAGCTAGGGGCAGGTTTAAGGATACTATGTATTGCCCAATAACAGGCCCAGTTACAGTATAGAATGCCCACCCCTCACCAAGCTTTGTCTCAGTAGGCTTAACAGTAGCTTTGATCACCTCATCCCAGGCCTCACTCTGAAGGGGTAAGGTAACCTCAATCGTCTTAAAAGTCATATCCTTTACCCACTCGATTAATGGCCTGACTGCTTGCGAAGTCGCGTCAATTAGTGTAGTGAATGCTCTAATGGCAAATGATATTATCGTCTTTATTGCTGAAATGATAAAGCCTGATACCTGCTCTAATGCCCATGATATGCCTCTGAATATCATTTCCCCTATTCGCTTGACGTAACCAAGCGGGTCAGATATGAATGCATAGAACTCCTCACCAAGCTTAATGATGCTCTCACGTATTTTAGAGATGATTTCGTTCATTCTAGTAATCCATTCTTTGATGAAATCAGGGAGCATCTCCCACATCTGTTGTGCCAACCATGAGAAACCTTCCTTTATCTTGCCTATTGGGTCTTTTAGGAACTCCTGAAGCCCAGATACAAATGCCTCTATGGCTTTCTGAATGCTGGTAATTGTTTCTTTCACCCACTCAGGCAATAGTTTCCATATCTGTTCGGCAAGCCATGAGAAGGCTCCCTTTATAGTCCCTATCGGATCCTCCAAGAACTTCTGCAATCCAGATACGAATGACTCTATAGCCTTTTGAAAGCTCGTAATGGCACTCTTCAACCAGTCAGGAAGCATTTCCCATACTTGTTGTGCAAGCCATGAAAAAGTCTCCTTTATCTTCCCTATCGGGTCTTTTAGGAACTCTTCAAGCCCAGACACGAATGCATCGATAGCCTTTTGAATAGCTATAATCGCTTTCCTCAACCAATCAGGCAATAAATTCCACAACATCTCAGGCAATCTGAGCACGGCATTAACGAATCCTTCAAATGTCTTGCCTATGATAGCAAAGCCCTGTTGCACCTGCTTAACAATATTACCAATCCACTCCTGTGTAGGCTTTATGACGTGTTCATACACCCATTCCCACACAGGCTTCACTACCTTCTCCCATACGGCCGTAGCCACACTCATAACGACCTCAGGAATCTTCTCAGGAGCCTTCGCAAGCATATCCACGAAGTCCATAAACATCTTCTGAACATTACCAATACCCTCAGAAAGCCATGCAATAAAGTCCTGAGCCTGCTTAACAATCCCCGCAAAGAACCCACTAATAGTCTTAATCCCCTCCGTGATAACCTTATACACATCCTGAAAAGCCCTCCCTACATTGCCTATCCATTCCGTGAACGTCTTGGAAGTATCCTGAATCAACTTAGTGATCGTAGCTCCAATCTTCCCTATCGTGTCAAAGATGGGCTTAAGTGCCCCCTGTATCCTCCCAAGCAAATCCATGACCCCAGCTCTCACACTATCAAATAGCTTACCAATTCCAGAGATAACCCCGCTCACAGCACCGCTGATCTTCCCAGCTATGCCTTCAATTATACTGGGAAGTTGTCCCATAAACCTCTGTGCCTGGGCTATGGCATCCATGATGGGCTTGACGACGACCTTCTCAAAAGCCTCTCTCAACCCGCTTATAGCCTTAGTTATATCTCCTAACACTTTCGCAATATTCTCCTGAAGCCTGCTTATGATGTCAGTTATCGTCTTTACGATACCTTCAATAGCCGAAGATATAGCCTTACTTACTTCCTTAATCCTTTCCTCTATCCAACTCTTTATCCCCTCAACAGCTTTTGATAATGTATCCAGAACTCCCGATATCCAACCCCATATCTTATCTCTAAGAGTGCCTATGAAACGGTCCACACCAGCTAGGACAGTATCAGCTATCCAGGAGGCTATTGAATTAAGCGTATCAGTAATGAACCCCTTTAATTGCCCAAGCGGATCCATAAGCCCTCCTACTGATGTGATCATGCTTGTGAGGTCTATCTCCTCTATAGCCTCCACAATACCTACCGTATCATAATACTGTGGGGTCTCAACTATGATATCCGCTATCTGCCTAGCTATCCTCCTTACCTCTTCAGGTGTTAGGGACATTAAATAATCGTCAGTCATATTTTCACCCCTAACACCCTAAGCAACTTAATCTTGCTGATCTCAACAAGCAACTTAGCCTTAAGCTCCCTCATACTCCTTACATGAATATTGAACCTCCTAGTCCTATACTTGCCTAACGTAATATCCACATTCACACTATACCACGTCTCACCACTAATCAGCCTCATAGAGAGTACCTCATAAATAGTGACTATAGCATCATCAAGCTTAAACCTGACAGGTGCTATAACAGTATCAAGCCTATCCATATCCTATATCCTCCTCCTCCTAAAGAGCCTAGTCCTAAGCGTCCTCGCCTTAATAGCCGTCATCAATTGCTTAGCTAGCTCCTCCACCCTCTTCCTCTTCTCCTCACCAAACAAATCAGGTTGAGTAATATCAAGCACCGTTGAAACAATCTCACGCAAATCATTATAGATTTCTTTCTCACTAACCTTCCCACTCTCAAATACCTCAGCAAGGAAGAATATCGTGCTACTAATCTCAGCCCTGAGAGCAGGGTCAGTTATCCCGTCTATCAGGGAGAGTACTAAAGCCTGTAAGCTCATTATCACCACCTTACTTCATTTTTTCAAATTCCTCGATAACCTTAACTAATGCTCGTAATATTAAATCTTGCTTACTAATCCCAAGCTCATTCTCAATCTTCTCTATCCGCTTATACACCTCATCAGGCACATACAACTTCAACTCCTTAACCATACCAACCACCTCACTCCTCAAGACTCTCTTTCAACTCCTCCACCACCCTTTTAGCACTCTCTTCCATCTCTCTTATCTTTTGCTTAGTAAGCGGATGAGGCTTAGGTAGTTTAAGCATCCTCATCTTCCTAAGCTTGGCTAAATATTCTATCATCCACTTTGGAAGAGCATATTCAACTTGCAACTTCAACCTAATATACTCTTCTTCCTCCTTCACATCAACATGTGTATCAAGCATCAGTCTCAATCCAATTCCATATAGTTCTCTATATTTGTATTCAGCATAGTTCTGCACCTTTAACAATTCATGTAATATGAGATCAATTATATCCCTTTTCATTAATGAAATTTCAAATTGTGATACTTTTATTTGTTCAAGCTCTTTTGATTGTGTGCTCGTTTCACTTCACCCCCCGAACATTTTTTCTTCAAATTGATCCCCCACTATGTGCTCTCTGAAATATATCAAAGTATTTAGTGATAAACTTGGTGTTACTATGCCCCTGTATAAGTCAGGCATAGATATGTTTAAGAAGTGGAAGTCAAAGTACAACCCAACCGTAGTTGGGACAAGGTTCACCGATGTATCAGCTGTGGCTGAGGAAAGAGCACAGGGTGGACTCAACTATGTACACACCGTTAGAGAGCTTGTCAGGCCCATCCTTGATCAGTATGGAGTGACTGGTGGCATGAGAGCTAACTACCTTGCCTTCGCCCTTGCCCTCTGGAGGCATATAAGTAGACAGAAGAGTGAGGGTGCTAAGAAGATAGCTAATGGCCTCAAGAGCTACTTCGTGACCGCATATGACCTAGACCCAGCAATATGCGATGAGATAATACAGGTAGTCTCTGGTTGGGTAATGCCCTATTAGAAGTAGCAATATAACCCAGTCCTAACCCTGAAAAACCTTAACCTTTATTTTATTCTTTACCCTTTTTCTTCACGTATGAAGGTAGCTCTCCTCACCTCTAAGGCCACAAGCCTATCAAATGTAGGGAAGGATATAGGCTATGTATTGCATAGGCATGGACACACACCCCTACTCCTCTCTAGTCTACCACCCTACTGGCATGTGGCTGAGCTCTGTGATGCAGTCATCATAATCTACCCAGCATCACCACTATACTGTAGCCACGTCTTCCTCTGGTATCGAGACTTCAAACTCTATGAGGGGAAGCCCATCATCTTCTACACAACAATTGAGGGCAAGCCAGTTATGAGGAGACTGAAGGAGTGGATGTATAGAGACCTAGAGTTCATAGCAAATTCAAAATATACTTATGAGAAGCTCATAGAGGCTGGGCTTACAGTAAAGGGGATAATACCACATGCAATCGTAAGAGAGCTTGTTTATGAGGCTGAAAAACTCATACCACTCGCGAGGAATAACCTGAAGAAACTCTTTCCTGATAAAGTCATATTTGGAGCCATAGCCTTCTATCACCCAAGGAAAGGGCTTGAGAATCTAGCAGAAGCTGTAGCAATACTAGGCAAGAAACGCAAGGACTTTGTAGTCTACCTCATAACCTCACAAAAGGCAAAGGAAGCTCTCTCACCACATGAATGCCTACATATTGATACAGTCTTTGGGAAGAGGAGTAGGGAAGAGATATTAGCCTGGATGGGTGCACTAGACTACCTCATAGTACCAAGCCTAGCAGAGGGCTTCTGTCTACCTCTTTTAGAAGCTAACAGCATGGGGACTCCAGTAATCCATTGTGCCTATCCACCATTAACAGAGATATCAGACCCAAGATTAAACATCCTCTTTGAGTATGATAGAATAGAGAGTGTAGACCTGGAGGAGGGAATTGAGTATGAGATGCACATCTATGACCCCAAGGCACTAGCATCAGCTATGGAGGAGGCAATAGAGTTGAAGAGGAATGATGAGAAGGGATATGCAAAGAGGAGGAGGGAGGTTAGAAAGGTAATTGAGAAGTATGATGCTTTCAAGCACTATACCAAGCTCATAAGGCTGATAGGAGCGTGATAATATGGATACTGAGCTTGTTAGGCAAAAGAGGAAATACTTTGACAAGACCCTATCACTAAATGCAATGATTCTAGGCTATGATAGGGTGCTGGATACAGAGGACTACTTCAGCGAATGGGCTTGGAAGATGATGCTCCCCTTCATATGGCTTGACATAAGTGGACTATTCATATTCGGCCTATCCCCTACTGAGCTAGAGCCTCTCAACCTTGACTTCACCATAGAGTTGCCTACTACAGAGGAGTGGTTACAAGGGATAAAGCTGAAGTTTGAGAGGATAGACCTGGGTGAATTATGGAAGCAATTCAACTGGGAGTATTTCCTAGAGGTTGTCCCTCCAGTCCTTGATTTTGAGACATTTGTTAAAGAGAACATCCTCCCCCAGTACCAGAGTGATGTAGCGAAGATGCAATACAGGAAACTCATAGTGGGGTATACAAAATATGGTGAAGGATATGTAGACCCCCCGCTCATACGTGAATTTCTAAGGGCCACCTTCTATGAGATATACAAGAGGAGACCTGATTATACTAGGCTCAAGGAGATATTCATGGAGGTAGCACAGAAGCTAGGGATAGCTGAGCATATTGCAGAAGCCGTCTATAACCGCATCATCATGCTATCAGAAGTGCTTTTTGAGAACTTCATACTAGGCTACAACATCCTTGGAATATCAAAACTATCAAAGAGGGGCAAATCATCAGCCCAATTCACCACACTAACCTGGAGGGGAGAAGTATTTGATGTTGAGTATAGTAAACTAGCAGAGCCAAATGCAGCATTCATCCTAGGAGTAACCCCACTCGGATTTGGGCTCCTAATACCAAGAGAGAGATTCTTCAAACCCACAATAAAGGGGCTAACTCCTAAGATTGCATGGTTTATTGACTACAAGGGGAGGAGGCTGATCCGTCGTTACAGGGCTACACATATTGGTTTTGCTAATTATCAGAGGACTGAGGAGATGATGCATTATGCTAAGAGTGAAAGGGCTGACCAGTATCATGCCTTGCGTTCATTCTTTGCCTATATTGACGACTTGATAAGGGAATACTTGGCTAACAAGAATGTGGATAAGTTTAAGGCTAATATGTATAGGCGTGCTGTGGCTATGTTGATAGGGCATAGGAAGAAACGTCATAAGTGGGGGTTTGGAGCATACAAAACGATGACAGAGGATGAGTTCAAGGAATTTTGGATAGGTTATTGGGTGAGGCAAGGGTTAGATTCAAATATCCTGAATGAGCTTTACAATCTGGTGAAACCTTGGCTAGCTCATCTAAGAGGTCACGCAGAAGAGCTAGGGAGGAGACTGAAGGAGAAGAGGAAGAGACTAGCACAATGGCTAGAGTAGGAGTAGTACCAGATGAGCTTAGAGAAGAGCTAGGTAATGTAATAGCAGAGCTAGTCTTCTGTGCACAGGATGTAGGCTTTGAGTTAGCTATGCTCAAGTGTGATAAAAGAGAGAATTGCCCCCTGGTTGAGAAGACGAGGGAGCTTATAACAAAGGTACGTGAGCTATTCATGTTACAGAGAAAAATAGGGCTTAGGGCTACACCAAGAAGAGTGCCTGAGTACACGGCGTAAACTAAGTCATCATGTCTAGATATCCCCCTCTTTTCAACCCTTTTATAACCTCCTTTATGAGTGGCAAGTACTCTTTATTCACCTTCTTCACTATATAGAGTCCCCAGGGCACTCCTCCCCCTCTTATCCTCTCCACATAGCCCTCCTCCATCAGACTATTTATCAAAACCTTGGCCATCCTCTGGGTAATGCCTAGGAGTTTTGCCACATCATTAGATGTAAATCTCTCCCCATAAAAAGCGTATGTTATGAGTGCATAGACTAATCGAGTTCCTAGATTAGGACCCCTCTTGGGCATACCTCACCCCCGAAAAAGTATTCGGTTAAAAAAATATAAATATTTCGTTTCACCTTTCCTAAACTGCATATTTTGCTAGAACTTCTATTAGTTTAACCCTCATCTCCTCAGGCTTGATAGCCTTGCTGAAGACTATTTCAAACACATCCCTATAGAAATCATTAAACTCCTCATGTGCATTCTCCAACCTCTCCTCTAAGTCACATATATCAAACTCAAGCCTCCTCCTCTCCTCCCGCTCCTCCTCCAACTCAGCCTCTAGCTCAGCCACCTTCTCCTCGAGATTCCTTATCTCCCAATACAACCTTTCCTCCTCAAGCACCCTCCCCACCCCCTACCACTCCTCAAGCACTAGCTCAACCCTCTTTATCTTCTTGAAGCCCCTAAACCTATAATGCCTATTCGGTGCCACTATTGTATCCCTGTAGGGGTCATACTCCTTACAGGGCTCGGGCCTATCACTATGCAATAGCTCCATCTCAGCCCATAGTATTGTTATCCCCTTATGCCTAGCTAACTCACAGAGTCTGGCTATGAATGATAGGGGCAATACAGGCACTATGTATTTCGCATGTACCTTCTTGGCCATCTCTATGACAAACTCAGCATTGGGTACTTTCTCCTTGTAGATAACTAAGGTGACATCGCCCAACTTCCTTTTCAATTCCAATCTCTGTGCCTCTAGGGGTTCATGTCTCGATACCCAGAGGACTACCACACCCATATTTCCAACCTCGTTCTTAATATCCTTGCTCATTACTTATAAACTTTTCGTCTGCTCATAACAGGATGAACGGCATCTTTATATATTCCCTCAACACATTACATGTATGGGGGTCATAATGGGGCTATATGAGTATAAGGCTAGGGTGATGGCTATATTGCTGAAGTATAAGCCAAAAACGCCTAAGGAGGCGGAGTACATAGATGTCTTGATGAGGAAGATAAATATTGCTAGAACGAAGACGCTAAGCAGATTCCTCATGGATATCTATCACATGAGGAGAGACCCCAAGGTATCAGAGGAGTTTCGCAAAATGCTCAACTCCATAATCCCCACAGAGTCAGAGCTAGAAGCAATCCAGAAAGGTGAGGAGTATGAATAGGGAGATAGAGAGGGCCATACAGGAGAATGTGCAGTTTCTTAGGGAGGTGCATAGTAAAGCTCTCAACTTCATTAATGAGAAACTGAAAGGGCATATGGTGGCCACACTCATCTATACGGAGTTGTTAGTGGAAAAGGACGAGGATACAAAGATAATAACTGGCCTACTCTCCCTTCCACAAGTTAACTATGAGGTTGTAACATGGATGCTTGCTGGTGTGCTTTATGATGTATCAATTCACTACAACATTCCTCCCGAGCGACTAATAGTTGATGTAGCTGAACAATTAACAAAGAGAGTTGCTATGGTTACGAGCGGGGGGAAACAAGGTGTCTATCACCCCTTTGCATAGGAGGTGAGAGGAAATGACGCTTTTCGTCTTTAGACTGGATAAGACGAGGGAAATGGCATATCTCTATGTTGCTGAGTTGGAGAGTGAGGAACCAAAGATACAGGTAGTCTCCTTAGCCTTCTCGGGTAAAAAGGATTTAGCACTCTTCTATGCCTGTAATAAAATCAATAGAGTCGAGTATGGTGAGGGAGGGGTTCGAATCATAGCAGATGGTATAAGTTACGAATTTTCAAGAAATGAGCTTTGCATCTTAGAGGATCTCACATCAGAAGAACATGACTTAGCATTATGCATATCCCAGGAATACGTTTCACTAGTTGAAACCTTGCTCAAATTAGTTAAAGCATGCCAAAAGTCATACAACGCCCTTCGTGAGGCTGTAAGGGAAGAGGAAAAAGAAGAGAGTTGAGAGTGGGTGTTAGGGATGCAACTTCACATTTTTTAATCTTCACTTCCCTAACACCTTGATTATGTAGACAACACATCTCACATGCTTTTTCCCCATAAGTGTATGAGCATGTCTCCATGACAGCTTCTTCCTCACTATCTTTATCTTACCATCGGCCTCTAGTATTCTCAACGTATAGCCGAGAAGAGGGCCAGAAGCATCTGGGTTCAACCCTATAGCCCTCTTCAACTCACGTGAAGTGTACTTATACAACCCATCATCCCTTACTATGTTCAGCCTATGAGACTCCTTAGTTGATATGATGTACTCATAGAGCCTCTCAGCCAGAGCACTCCACATGACGGGCCCCCTCCTCATCATGCCTTTTCCACCCCCTCCTAAGCGACTCCTTACCCTCCTTAACAAGCTTCCTCAAGCATCTCCTACAAAGATGAATATGTATTGGGATGGTACAATGAGGGCAATACACTTTGAGGATGAAAAGAGTTTTTGCATCCTGGCAACAATGATGGCACCATCCCCACTCAATAGTACCAATAATAAACTCCCTCTCGCTCACTCTACATCCCCCCTAGGCTACGATAGACAATCTCCCTTATGAAGTCATTAATATCCCTGAGAAGCCTGCCTTGTGGTGTCTTTATGTACCTCTGTATGAGGTCTAGAAGCTTCTCAACCTCCTCAGGGCTGATTATCTTCGTATCTTTTTGAAGCCTATAGAGGCAATACTCTACTGAGGCTAGTGTCTTCATAAGCTCCTCATTACTAAACCTATCCCTATACCTCACCATAGCCCTCAGGTCACCATAGGCCAGGACAAGCTTGAATGCATGATAGAAGGCTCTGGGATGATAGAACCTTGCAGACCTATACCTCAAGTGAGTATCATTCCTCTTAGACTTCTCCAATTCAGCCTTATATATTGCTATGGCCTTCTCAACCACCTTATGCCTAGCCAACCCCTCACTCTTTGCAATTAAATCCACAGTCTCAAGCACATGTTTAGGTACCTTAATAGCCCCCCACTTCAGGCTCATACTCAATCACCCACCACCATCCTTAACAATCTCATTAGCCTATTTCGCCTCTCAATCAGCTCCTTTAGCCTATCCCGCACCTTCTCAACATGAAGCCTAGCCTCTGCCAACTCACTTGAAAGCTCCCCTTCCCTATACTCTGCTCCTAGGTAGAATTCAAGCAACTTAAGCTCTAGGAGCACTCCCTCTAGGCTCCTAAGGAGATCCTCAGGCTTTGGAGGGCTATCCATATCCTCACTTATTTCCCATACTTCAACAACATCATTACTCATACACATTCCCCGTGCTTATTACTCCTACTCTATCTATTTAAACATTACGCTCTTTCCTTCATAACCTCTTCAACCAGTAGTGCAAAGAGCTCCTTCAAATTAACCTCCTTATAGGAGAGGATGAGGTAATCCCCTACCTCAAGCAGATACAGTAGTGTGCTCCTATTGGCTCGTTTCTCATACCAGTCCTTTGGTAGTGTAATCAATGATGAGCCATGCTTCAGATGTATAACCTTCCTGATTTCCGCTCTCATCTTCCCACTCACGTTACATGACTTATGAACACCACTTCATAACTGTAACGTTTAAATTTGTATATATCTCCATGAGCCAGACATCATAAACGCTTAAAAGCAAATATATATGAGATATATATGAGTAGGGGGTGTCAAATATGGATTATAGAGAAGCCCTGGGGCAAATCAATGAAGAGACAATACTGAAAGGGATAGGCCTCCTTTTGAAGGGGCAAAAAGGTGGTATGGTAGTATTCAAGCCAAGGAAGATAGCAAAGATACTTGGACTACCACAAACACCAGTAGTCCTAGCCGTGATCAGATTCTACCTTGATGCATGGGTAGAGAAAGGGGAGTTGGAGGATTGGGGTAAGTCATGGCATGGGAAGAAATATGCATTATACAGGACATCAAACCTCTGGAAGCTAGCTCTGGAATTCGTAGAGGGTGAGAATGATGACTAAGCTACAGATAACCTCTTTTAAAATAACAGACTACTATAAAGAGGGGCTTGAAAGACTAGTTGAAAAAGGAATCTTCACCAACGTTAGTGAGGCAATTAGAAGTGCCGTCTATGACCTGTTGAAACGCTACCATGAGATAGGAGTCCTATCACATCTGCCTCCACCCCCATCTAGGCCACTACGAGCTAATGGGGGAAACTATGAGAAAATGCGGTTGGTCACAGTTCACCTACCAAAACCAATGCTAGAAACAATTGACAAACTCGTAGAAGAAGGGCGTTATCCAAGCAGAAGTGAAGCGATAAGAGCAGCTCTCCGTCTTCTCATAAAGCGAGAAATACAGAGGATCCCAAGAAAGTATAGAATGATTGGTCCCTAATCATCTACTCTTTTTTAGATAGACCTCACATACAAGGCACTCATCATCAGGCTCTATACTCTTATTATATGCAGGGCAACAACTCTTATGGCAAAAAGCATCCCACTCATTACTAAAAACCCACTCCTCCTCATTACCTATCGGTTTACCACACTTAAAGCATGTCTCCACATACATCCCCGTGTTTCTAAACATAGAACACCCTAATATATTTCTATTCGTAGAGTATCTATCTGGGGGGCAATATGAGTGAGGAGGTCACACGAATGTGGAGGGAGGAACTGGGCATGATGAAGGGGGCTGTCACCGCACTAGCCTTTGGCTTTACATTATCCCCTACAGATGATACATGGGTGAAATTTGATATTATGAGTTTCACGGAGAAGCTTGACTCGCTTGTAGTCATAGTAGGGAATGTGGATAATGGGCATCTTGAATATGCCATCTATGCTATACCGAAAATGAAGGAAGAGGTTTATGAGAAACTAGGCAATAGAAAGGTTCTATCTAAGCTTGAAGGCATAATAGCCCCGCTTCTCAAGTCAAAGAGGTGGAGTATTGATGATATCGCTATCAGGATATATGAGTATGTGAAGTCACTCGCCTGATAGTATCCGCATGATCTCTTTTAAATGCACTAGAATTATCCTCCCTTTCTCTGTTAATGTTATCGTATGCTTGAAGGGGAAGTGTTTACTCTTCTCCCTCTTTACCAGTCCTAGCCTCTCCAAATCCCTTAGCCTATAGACGATTGTTGTGAAGCTACCCCCAGTCTTCTTGGCTAACTCTCTTACCCCCTGTGGGCCATCCTCTAATGCCATGAGTATTCCAATAGCCCTATTCGTTAATATCTTCTCAATCTCTATGGCCATATACATCCCCTATCTAGAATAGCAAGCTCTAGGACTTAAGTGTAATGAATTATGTATCACTAGAGTGATATGGGGACTAATCCCCAAAGCTTAAATATTATTCAAAATACTCCTTATACTGGGGACTAGTCCCTAAGGTGATGAAGTATGAGGAGGAGTCTGGTGTTGAAGGGGTCTTGGAGTGATGTATGCAAGAGAGCTATGGAGTACGCCTTAGAGACGTATGAGAAATACGGGATTAGACTCACCTTAAGAGCCCTCTTCTACTATCTCGCTGATGCTGAGGGCTTGATCGTTCATAGCCAAACAGCCTATAAAAAGCTCTCAGAGCGTTTCGCAAGGTATAGAGAGGAAAAGGGAAGGATAGATGTCCTAAAGGATACATCAAGGACGATCAGGATGAATTATACATTCAAGGTTCTCTACCCCAAGGAGTGGCTTAGGACAGAACTTGAACTACTCTTGAACAGGCTAGAGGAGCGATGGAGATTGCCCAAGTGGTTCTGGCAACCAATTTATCTAACAATCTTCATAGAGAAGGAGACGATAACGCTCGTAGAGAACATAGCCGACGAGTGGGAGATAGACGCCTTCCCAACACGTGGATTCGCATCTGTAACGAAGATGTGGGAAATGGTTGTAAGGCTATCTACAGCTACTAACATCTACAACAAAGATGCCGTGCTCCTCACACTAACAGACTTTGACCCTTCAGGCATCTTCATAGAGCGAGACTATGAAAACAAGCTTGAGAAGTATAGAGTGTATGTCTTCAGAATCGAGAGAGTAGCCATGAAGCCTGAACAGATTGAGAAATACAATCTGCCCGCAATCCCGCATGATGATCCAAAGGCTGAAAGAGTCAGAAGAGACCCAAGATATCCTTCATGGCTAAAGTACTGTCAGGAGCATGGTATAGAGCCAAGGGTAGTTGAATTAGATGCCTTTGCAGGCCTAAGACCCAAAGAATTCAGAGAGCTCATAGAGGCTCACATAAAGAAGTACTTTGATGAAGATATCGAAAAGCACAAGAAAGAGGAGGAAGAGAAACTCAAGGAAGAGGTCAAGAAACTAAAGGCAGAGCTTATTGAAAGACTTAAAGATCTCCTTACCACTTAACATCCTAGCTATCAACACCACCTATAATATCACCTTCTTTAACCTCGAAACCAATCTCTTATCTACCTTAATATCGAGGTAAATTGAAGCACTAACATATCGTGATGGCCTCTCGTATATCCCATCAACATACACCCAGAGCTCAGGCAATTGCCTCTTAGACGCTAGAATCGGATAAATCTCAATCTGCCAGGGTAGTTCAATTAGCTTAGCTCTTTTCCTATCTTTGAGCTTAACCTCAAAATCAGGCATTTCAACTAATGGAGTCTGGAAGAATATCCATGCATCATCAAGTACATACGCTATGTCAGTCTCCTCATGCACACATACCTCCTTCCTCCCTGGCCCAACACCCCCATAGTATGTTACATCCCAGCAATCCTTCTTGAGAAGCCCTAACAATAGCTCATCAAGATTCTTCACCTTATTAACAATAATCCATGTGTTTATGGCTATAGTGTAGAAGCTCACTTTTGGAAAAACATACCTATCATAGACCTCTCTCATCTTAAACCACACTTCAAATAGCCTACGATACTCCTCCTTAAAATCACCCCTACTAAACTTCACCTCATAGAGTTTTGCTATTCTCATACATGCCTCACCAAGTACTAGTAATGTGAGTGACTAAATAAGCCTATCCTCGCGAAATCACCATAACGTATTCTCAACTATCAACATAGCAGTAATGATAACTAGAGCAATCGTCAGAAGCACGAATATAAACTCAAGCACAAATATAGCCACCTCGATAGCCTCATAGAGGAGAGCATTCAAGGCCTGAAAACGTATTGTAGCTTCCTCAGTGACCCTAGTTGGTAGTCCCCTCAAAAATGAGGTAGCATAATAAATTGAGAGTGCAAGTATAGCCTCTGAAACTATCGCTAGGATTATAATGATGTGCCAAGGCTTTAGTTTCAATCTTCCCCCTCCCCTCTTACCTCATGCACAATCCTCTTAATTATCCTCATGCCCTCCTCCTTACCATACTTCTTCAATATCAAGTCCATAGCATCAGTCATTTTCTTCATCCAGTATATGACTTTATCCCTAATCGTGCATACATCACAGGGGTACTCCCCCACCCCTTCTATGAATGCCTGATAGGCACTACAATCATGGCACTTATCAGCATACTCGACATACTTCTCATAAGCCTTTCTAAATGCCTCCTCTAGTGACATGTCTTCCCCCGTGCTTTACTATCTAAGTTCACACATAAATACTTTCACAGTAACTCTTAAATAGGGAGGAGGAGAAAGATTATCACGCCCCTAGGGCTTTCCATACCGCATTCCCAAGAGGTGGGCGGAAATAATTTCCCAAGCCCTAGGGGCAAAAACGTTAGACTGTAACTTTCTGTATTATAGTGTGTATAGTGTGTCTTTCTATGCCTCTTAATGCTATGAGGTATGTTGAGGTGAAGGCTTATAAGCTCCTAGACTCTACAAGTTTATTGGTGACTGCTGGGTTCCCGATGGGAGCATAGCTCCCGTAGGTGGCTCAGCAGAGACCGTGATGAACCT
>Ga0180300_10000306_pt1 | contig 20926 bp, 12 predicted proteins | sample GuaBasSediGuay15_FD_121798 | JGI IMG/M metagenome (GOLD analysis project Ga0180300, IMG submission 121798) | Subseafloor sediment microbial communities from Guaymas Basin, Gulf of California, Mexico - Guay15, Core 4569-2, 21-24 cm | ecosystem: Environmental > Aquatic > Marine > Hydrothermal...
CCCCACCCTCATCCCTCCACTTTCGATCCCCCTACTGGTCCAGTTCCGGTTTCCCCCGATCTCGATCCTGATCGTCCTCGCCATCCTCATCCTCTTCGTTACCACCATCCTCGCCCCGATCGATCGATTCCTGATCACCGCCCTGATCCCGTCCTTTTCCCTCATCTATCTCGGTCTCTTTCCGACCACCCTCCTCCTCCTTAGGAGGATCGATCTCTATCTCGCCCTCACCCCAATCCTCATCACCTGGGTGAGTGATACCGGGGCCTATCTCATCGGTGCGGCCATAGGTCGCCATCGGTTGGCACCGGTTTTGTCACCGCGGAAGAGCTGGGAAGGTCTCCTCGGTGGAATCATCACCGGTCTTCTAACCGCTCTCCTCCTCGGGTTGATCTTCCCCTACGAGACCTCCCCCCGCCTCCTCATTGCCGGAATCACCATCCCGATCATCGCCCTGCTCGGTGATCTCTTCGAATCCGGATTGAAGCGTCAATTCGGGGTGAAGGATACCTCCACCCTCCTGCCCGGCCATGGTGGTGTCCTGGATCGGATCGACTCGCTCCTTCTGGTCATACCCTACTTCTATCTCCTCGTAATCTTATGAGACCGCTGGCCGATCGGATGAGACCGGAGCGCTTTGATGACCTCCTCGGTCAGGACCATCTGATCGGTCCGGGTAAACCCTTAAGGGTTGCGATCGAGAGGGGCGATCTCCACTCGATGGTCTTCTGGGGACCGCCGGGATCGGGAAAGACAACCTTGGCTTTGATCATCGCCCGCCTTACTAATGCATCCTTCATCCCCTTCTCTGCGGTCACCGCCACCATCAAGGAGGTACGGAAGGTGATGAAGGAGGCGAAAAATCGGCGACACCTCTTTGGTAAGGAGGTGATCGTCTTCATCGATGAGATCCACCGTTTCAATAAGGCCCAGCAGGATGCCTTTCTCCCCTACTTGGAGAGAGGGGATATCGTCCTGATCGGTGCAACTACTGAGAACCCATCCTTTGAATTGATCGGCCCCCTCCTCTCCCGGGTCCGTGTCTATCTCTTAAAACCACTTGGGGTTGAGGTAATCAAGAAGATCCTGAGGCGGGCCTTGGATCGAGATCCCCATCTCCCCAAGGTCGAGATCAAGGATGAGATCCTTGGCCGGATCGCACACCTGAGCGATGGCGATGGGAGGGTTGCACTCAACATCCTGGAGATCCTCTGTTCTGCAGCCACCCATGGAAGGGTTACCGAGAAGTTGCTTGAGGAGGTGGTCCAGCGTAAATCTCTCCGTTATGATAAGAAGGGGGAGGAGCACTATAATCTCATCTCCGCCTTCATCAAATCGCTTCGGGGTTCGGATGCCGATGCTGCTCTCTACTGGTTGGCCCGGATGCTGGAAGCGGGGGAAGATCCCCGTTTTATCGCCCGGAGGATGGTCATCCTCGCCTCCGAGGATATCGGCAACGCCGATCCTTTTGCCCTTTTGATCGCCATCGCTGCAAAAGAAGCGGTCGATTTTGTCGGCCGCCCGGAGTGCGATCTCAACCTCGCCCAGGCCGCAATCTATCTCGCCCGAGCCCCAAAGTCTAATGAGGTATTGACCGCACTGAATGCAGCCCGTGATGACGCCCTCAAGACCTATGCGGAACCGGTGCCTCTCCACCTCCGCAATCCGGTGACCGATCTGATGAAGAAGTTGGGTTATGGTAAGGGCTACCTTTATCCCCACTCACACCCCGAGGCCAAGATCGATTATCTGCCCAAAAGACTCAAAGGCAGAAGGTATCTTAAAAAGAAGCGGTAGTGTCAGGAAATTCCCTACAGTGGAATTCCTATTTCCCTGATCATCCAATTTTCGATACTCTCTACAATATATTTTGGGCTTTCCAAGGGGAGTATACGCCCTCATTACTGGAGGTAAGGAGCGGCTATATGTCCCTCCCACTTCTTCTCTGGCCCGCCACCGGCGGGATGCGGGCGGAGCCTGTCCTTAGAAATGTCTAAGGTTCAACTCAATCTCCTCAGGATGTTGATCGTCCTCACGATGGTGGCGATGATGGTCTATAGTAATCGTGGTTTGGAGTTCGCATCCCCGCCCTACTACCTCGCCCTTGCTTATCTCCTCTTCAATCTCCTCTGTTTTCTCTTCCTCCCTCGCTCCATCTATCTCGGCACCATCTTTCACTATCTCCTCATCATTATTGACATTGTGGTTGTTACTACCGCAATGTATCTCACCAGCGGTTTTGAAAGCGATTTCTATCTGATCTATTTTCTGGTGATCTTTATCTCCTCAGTGGGTGGCGACGTCCGCTCCTGTTTCTATACCGCACTGATTGCAGCGGTCCTTTATGCCTGGATCTATTCCCGAGGCCGTTTCGATATGAGTCTCCTCCAATCACGCTTTCTGGTCCGGATCCCATTCTTTCTCGTCTTCGCCTTCTACACCAGCTTCTGGGCGGAACGGGTGCGAAGGGCGAATGAGGAGAAGCGACTACTGGAGAAGTTCAACCTGAGACTCAAAGAACAGGTCGATCTGGCCATCCAGAAGCTGGCCGATGTCTCAAGGTTCAGTGAGAGTCTGACCCGCTCGATCCGTTCCGGGATCATCGCCATCGACAATGAGAAGCGTATCGTCCTCTTCAACCCCTATGCCCGGGAGGTGCTCAAGTTTGAGGGGAATCCGATCAACCGTTTTATCGATGAGCTCGACCCCCTTGCTCCGATCGCAATGATTCTAAAACAGACCCTCAACGAGCATATAGAATTACGGAGGGAGGTTGTTGAGATCGTTGTGGGGTCGGAACCTAAGAAATTGGGACTTGCCTCAGCCCTACTCCGCGATCATAATAACAAAATCACCGGCAGCATGGTTCTCTTTACCGACCTGACCGAGGTCTTCAAGCTCCAGGAGAGGTTAAAAAGGTCGGAGCATCTTGCCCATATCGGTGAGATGGCAAGCTGGGTCGCCCACGAGATCCGGAATCCACTCTCGACAATCCAGGGCTTTTCTGAACTCCTTGCCCGTCAGGATGATCCCAAGAAACGGCGGGAGTATCTAAGTAAGATCAAGGAGGGGACGAAGCGGATCGACAACATCATTACCGATATCCTCTACTTGGCCAAGGATCGACCGAAGACCTTAGAGCCGGTCAGTCTCAATCAGGTATTGGTTGTCGTTGCTGAGGATGTCAAGGCGCTGAAAGGGTTTGATGTGAAACTCAACCCCCCCTCGGAGTTGGTCGTGATCCATGGCCATCGGGATCGACTCACCCGGGTCTTCGAGAACCTGATTATCAATAGTATTGAAGCTGAGGCGAAGACGATCGAGGTCGATCTTGGGACCGAAGAGATGGATGCACTCGTCACGATCCGGGATGATGGGGTTGGTATGACCGAGGAGGAGAAGCGACTCGCCTTCACCCCTTTCCATACAACCAAAGAGAAAGGGACCGGACTGGGACTTGCGATTGTTGAGAAGATCATCGTCGAGGATCATCGGGGAAGAATCGAGTGTGACTCCAAGAAAGGGGAGGGGACTACCTTTCGGATCTATCTCCCCCTTGAGGGCGGTCAGAGTGGCTAAGAGATTCACCATCCTTATCGTTGATGATGAGCCCAACGATCGGGCCCTGGTTATCCGGATCTTGGAGAAGGAGTTTCGTGAGGACCTTAAGGTTATTGAAGTCTTCGACCCCAGGGGTTTAGAACGGGCGATAAGGGAGAAACAATTCGATCTGGTGATCACCGATTACCGCCTCCGCTGGTCCAATGGGATCGAAATTTTGAAGTTGATCAAGGCCTACTTCCCCGACTGTCCGGTGATAATGAACACCGGCTCCGGGAGCGAAGAGATTGCGGTTGAGGCGATGAAGATCGGGCTCGATGATTATGTCATCAAATCCTACCGCCATCTCTCCCGCCTCCCGGTAGCGGTGAGGGAGGCGCTCAAAAAATACGAACGGATCAAAAAGGCAAATGAGGTGGAACGTCGCTATCGGGAACTGGTTGAGAACATTGCCGAGGTGATCTACTCTACCGATCGGGAAGGGATTATCACCTATATCAGTCCGGCGGTCAAGAACTTTGGCTATGAGCCGGAAGAGGTGATCGGCCACCATTTTGCCAAACTGACCTATGAGAAGGATACCCCATTGGTTGAGAGACAGTTTGAGAAGGTGCGTTCGGGTGACAATACTCCCGAGGAATTCCGGATCCTCACCAAATCCCAAGCGGTGAGATGGGTCCGTTCTTCACTCCGACCGATTTTTAGAAATGGTAAACTGATCGGGCTTTATGGTATCCTTACCGATGTGACCGAACCGAAAAAAATCCAGGAGCTCCTCTCGAGGGGGAAGAAGGAGTGGGAGGCCACCTTTGATGCGATAACCGATCCGATTATGATTGTCAATCGGGACTATACCATCCAGAGGGTAAATTATGCATTTATCCGGAGGCTGAAGTTGAACTTCTCCGATGTGATCGGTAAACCATGCTATCAGATCGTCCATCCCGAGGGGAAGAGGCCCCTCAATTGTCCGCTCAAGGGCCCTTCCCACTCCTATCCCGCCATAGTCACCCTCGGTGGCCTCAATCTGCCTGGATCCTATCTCTGTTCTATCTATGTGCTCGATTTCGAAGGGGAAGAGCTCTTTATCCATTACTTTCGAGATATCACCAAGGAGAAGGAAGCCGAGGAGATGCTCCGGAAACTCAATTGGAAGATCCTGAAGGCCCAGGAGGAGGAGCGAAAGAAGATCGCTCAGGAACTTCACGATCAACTGGCCCAGGATCTCGCTTATCTCCGGCTCAATGTCAGCCGATTAAGAGGGAGTTATCCCGAGAGGGATCAAGAACTATTTGTCAAACTGATGGATCTGGTCGATAACCTGATTGAGAAGATCCGGAGGATCTCCTACCAGTTGAGGCCGGTGGCACTGGAGCGTTTTGGTCTCGCTACCGCCTTAGAGAAACTGGCCGAGGAGTTTACTAAGACTTCGGAAATCAAGTGTCGGATCGATCTCCAGATCGATGACGATCAGATCCCCAGAAGGGTTGTCCTCCCCGCCTATCGGATTATTGCCGAGGCCCTCACCAATGTGATAAAGCATGCTAAAGCCACGGAGGTTGTGATCCAGATCCAGCGTGAGGATGATCGGGTTGTCTTCAATATCATTGATAATGGCATCGGTATCCAGAGGGGGATAGAGTTACAGTCCTTAGGTCTCTTGGGAATGCTGGAGCGGGCCCGGTCTGTTGGTGGCGATCTTCAGATCGGACCCGGTCCCATCTGTGGCACAGTAGTTACTGCCCTGCTTCCCTGCCATGATTAGGGTCCTCATCGTCGATGATCATGACATCGTCCGGGAGGGACTGAAGCGGATCCTGGCTGAGTATCGGGATGTTGAGGTTGTTGGGGAGGCTACTTGTGGGGAGGAGGCGATCCAGCTGATCAGGAAGTTGAATCCCGATGTCATCTTAATGGATATCTCAATGCCGGGTATGGATGGACTGGAGGCAACCAAACGGATAACCGAACGGTGGCCAAAGGTGAAGGTCTTAGTCTTAACGGTTCATCCCGAGGATACCTATGCAGTCCGGATCCTCAAGGCCGGTGCCCTCGGTTATCTCCAGAAGAACTGTGGTCCCGACGATCTCATCACTGGCATCAGGACCGTCTACCAGGGGGCGCGCTTTCTCCTCCCGGAAGTGGCCCAGCGGCTTGCCTACCGGTTGCTGGAGGAGAAGAAGGACCTCGGTCCAATTGAGTCCCTTTCCGATCGGGAACTACAGGTCCTCCACCATCTCGCCTCTGGATTGGAGATGAAGGAGATTGCCGCCAAGTTGAGGATAAGTTATAAGACGGTGGAGACCTATCGAGCGCGATTGATGGAGAAACTGAAGCTGCGCAATGTTGCCGATCTCACCCGTTTTGCCATTCAACATAAATTAATCTGTCTGTAGAAGAATCTTGATCGAAAAAGAAACTACGACAGTGCTGGTCGTTGATGATGATGAGAAGCTCTTAGACCTTTATGAGGAGCTTCTCACCAGCCATGGTTTCAGGGTTGTCCGAGCTCAAAATGGTAAGCAGGCCTTGGAGTTGGTTAAGAGCGATCTGCCCGATGTCATCCTTCTCGATGTGATAATGCCCGGTTTCGATGGTTTTGAGGTCTGCTCCCGACTGCAGCAGGATCCGCGCACCGCCTATATCCCGGTCATCTTTGTCACCGCTTCTCGAAAACACCAGGATAAGATCAGGGCCTTTGCCGTTGGTGCGGTTGACTACTTAGTAAAACCATTTGAGGAGAGGACGCTGATTGAGAAGATAAGGTTTTATTGCGACACCGGAATCTGGTGGAATGAACTACGTCCTCAAAAAGAGAAGCTACCATTAAGCATTGTCACCGATGATTTCACCCGCTTCCGGGATTATCTCATCGCCCGGATCGGACCAGATCCTGAGAAGGCCCAAATCATCGAGAAGATGACCGCAGCACAGCTCTATCCAATGGCTCGAAAACTCGGCCTCAGTGATTCTGAGCTGGTGCAGATGATATCCCAATTTGTTGGCATCCCTTATATTGAGAGGATCGATCCGGCGGAAATCGAACTGGGGAGGCTTCCCGTTTCCTTCTGTCGGGCCAATCAAGTGATCCCGGTGAAGAGGAACGAAACCGATGGCTTGCTAATCAGCAACCCATTCGACATAAATATCATCGACCTTATCGAACGGTTAGAAAAAGATGGGCGTAAAGTATCCCTTTTTCTGATTGAGCCTGATAAGATTGTGAACCTTCTGGGGAGAAGAAAGATCACTACTTCTCCAGTTGGAGAGGCCGGGTCGGATCAATCGATCTTATCGGTAGCCAATAAGGTGCTCTATGCTGCAGTAAGGGAGCGGGCAAGTGATATCCATATCGTGACAAGGAAGACCGATGCCCTCGTCCGATTCCGGATCGATGGTGATATGCGGACCTACTTCAATCTCAAGAAAGAGGTCGGGATTAAACTGATAAATCGATTTAAGGTGTTAGGTGATATGGACATCGCTGAGAAACGGAAGCCCCAGGATGGCACCTTTGAGGCAGTCATGGGGGAGAAGAACTTCCGGTTGCGACTGGCGTCCACCCGCACCCCCGAGGGCGAATATCTGGTGATTCGTATTCTGGAACCCTATGCTAAGCCGCGAGGCCTGAGTGAACTGGGGATGAGTGGGGATCAGGTGGAGATGATGCTCGATCTCATCAACCGGACGCACGGACTCATCCTTGTGGTGGGTCCCACCGGATCTGGTAAGACCACCACCGTCTATAGCCTGCTCTCTCAGATCGACTGCCAGTCCCGAAACTTAGTGACCGTGGAGGATCCGGTCGAATATCGCATCCCATTCGCCAATCAGCAGCAGGTCGATGAGAAGGCCGGGATCACTTTTGAAATTCTGCTCAAGTCGGTGGTGCGCCAGGACCCCGATATCATCTTCATGGGCGAAATCAGGGATCAGTATTCAGCCAGGATGGCGATGGATTTTGCCAGCACCGGCCATCTCACCCTCACCACTCTCCACACCTCCAATGCTACCACAGCGGTATTCCGGCTGGAAAGGCTCGGTATCAATCGATGCGTGATGGCCGAGGCGATTCTGTGTATCGTCGCTCAGCGATTGGTCAAGAAACTCTGTCCAAGGTGTAAGAAGTGGCGATGTGTCACTGATCGGGAGAGAGAGATTCTGGCCCAGTTTACCCCCTCCCCACCGGATGAGGTCGCAGTTCCAGTCGGTTGCCTGGAGTGCGGCCATACCGGTTATCGGGGACGGGAAGGCATCTATGAGATCCTCAGGTTTGATACCCGGACTGCGGAGATGATCCGATCGGGCAGACCCATCTCAGAGATCCGCAACCACTTCCGCAACTCCGGGGTCTATCTTATCAGCAACCATGCGGTGGAAAAGGTGAAGAAGGGTATCTTCGCACCGATGGATGTCTATCGGGCGGTGCTCGCTGAAGAGATCGAGTTGTTGCAAAAGCCAGTCCGATAATGTCGAAACTCGGTTTCATCCTCCTCGACCAACGGGGGAAGTTGAGATACTGGAGTCAGGAGATGAGAGAAATCTTTGGCCACGATCTCGAAAGTCGCCTCAAGGAATATCTCCTTTTACCCAGCACTCAGAAGCTTGTTGTGGATGGGAAGGATGGTGTTACCCATCGACTGAAGCTAACCAAGCAGTGGCTCTCCTTGGAGAGAGGTGATTACCTGTTGGTCCTCATCGAAGATAGCAGAGAGAGAGAAAGGCTTACCCGATTCTCTGCCATACTTGATCAGATTTGGATTGGAGTGATCGAGACCGACCTCACCCGCATCACCTATGCAAATAAGTGGGCGATGAAACTCTTTCCCGATCTAAAGCAGCATGGTCTCACTCATCCTCTCTGGCAGGGAATCCGAATCGATGAGTTGAAAAAAAGCGGCATCATTGAGCGGACCCTGCTTCACAACAATCACCGTTACCACCAGAGATTGGTCTATCACCCGGGCTCCGATTCGATCCAGTGTTTCATTTCCGAAATTGCTGAAGCTGGGATACCTGGCGATGTCATCACTGAGTTGGATTATATCGATGGGACTACCAAGTTGTATAATCAGCGAGGATTCGAGGTGATCCTCGACCAACAGTTAAGATTGGCTGAGAGGTTGAAGCGTGGATTTATCCTCTTTCTCTTCCAGTTGCGTAATCTGAGGCCGGTAGCTGATGTCTTCGGACCCCGGACCAAGGAGAGGGTGATTTTGGAATTCAGTTCCTCACTGAGAGAGACCTTTCGAAAGACCGACATCTTGGCTCATATTAGTGAAGACCTCTTTGCAGCAGTTGCCATTGGGGCAAAGAAGGGGACCGCATCAATAATGATCGATCGACTCAATGAGCGATTGAAATTCGTCACCCTTGAGGTTGCCGTCGGTTATGCCTACTTCGATCCGGAAGATCCATGCTCGGGAGAGGATCTTCTCAAAAGAGCAAGGATGTCGCTCCATGCCGGTATTTAGAAATTCGATACAGATTGCAGTCCTATTACGCAAGCCAGGGGAAAGGAAGAATATTGGCCAGATCCTTAATAAGATCGGCTATTCACCCCTTATCCTTGAGGATGTTGAAATCGATAGACACCCATTCGATCTTGCCATTGTCGATCATTATTATGCTCAGAAATTTCAGGATCGGCTTATCGGATTGAAACAGAAAGCCGAGATTTTCCTCCCCATTATTGTTCTCCTCCCCCGCTATGCCTCAATCTCAGCCTGGCTCGATTCCGGCTATGATGAATATATTAAATTTCCGGTGGAGATCGGGAATCTCCGGAATCGAATTCGGGTGCTCCTTGCTCTTCGAGAAAAAACCGCTCTGGTGACCCAACGGGGAGGGACAATGTTTGAGGCTCTGGTGGAGCAGTCCTTAGTTGGGGTCTACATGTTCCGAGGAGATCGATTTCTCTATGTCAATGAGGCCCTGGCCCGGATGTTTGGCTACCAGGTTGAGGATCTGATGGGAAAGAAGGGTCCAATGGAGTTGACCCATTCTGAGGATCGGGAGAAGGTGAGAGGGGAGGTTGAGAAACGGCTCCAGCATAAGACCGACTTCAGTCGGTATCAATTCCGCGGTATTCGTCGGGATGGCACAACTATCCACTGCGAGGTCTTTGGCCGTAGGATCGAATATATGGGTGAGGATGTTATCCTGGGCACCCTGGTCGACATCACCCCCCAGAAGATCTTAGAAGAGGAATTGCTCCGCTCGGCAGAAAACTGGCAGCGGACCTTTGATGCAATTGGTGATGCGGTCTCATTGCTCACTCCTGATCGAGTGCTACTCCATTGTAATCGAGCAATGGCCCGACTCCTCGAACGCCCGGTTCAAGATCTGATCGGCTATCGTTGTTGTGCCCTTGTGCATGGCCGGGATGAGCCGATTCCAGGTTGTCCCTTTATTCAGATGGTCAAATCCCGGAGTCGGGCGAGTGCCGAACTCTATCTGGGGGACCGGTGCTTTATGATTACCGTCGACCCGATCTTAAAAGGATCTGATCTGATCGGTGGGGTCCACATTATGGCTGACATTACCAAGATTAAGAAAGCGGAGCTGGTCTTGAAGAGACACAAGAGCAAACTCGAGGAGGATGTTGCTGAGCGGACCCGGGAATTGAGGCGGATCATCGATCTCATGGCCGGGAGGGAGTTGAGGATGGCGGAGTTGAAGCGGATCATCAGAAAGCTACAAAAACAGCTGATTGAGGCTGGTCTGAGGCCCGTGGTTGATGATCTGATCGACTGGAAGTGAAGGCCGATCCACTTCATACGCTCAGTCTTTTGGAAGGGATCCTCAGTGATCTCGAAGCCCAGACCGATCTTAGGGATATCCTTCAGCGAATCACCGACGGTTATCTCCATCTCTTTGATTGCAATACCGTTGGTATCGTCCTCAATGACGATCGGAGGAAGCTCTGTCGGGTTGTGGGACTCTCCAATCGGAGTGGTCTTCTACCCGAGATCGATCGGATCTTGGGTTTCTCCCTTAAGGAACTCACCATCCCAACCGATCGAAAGGTGAATGAGACGATTGAGCGGGTGAAACGAGGAGAGGTGATAGTGTTCCATCGGCTCTGCGAGCTCTTTTATCCGTTGATCAGTAAAAAGGTGTGTGAGCAATTGGAGCAGAGGAGCCAAAGTCGATGTTATATGGTGGCTCCAATCACAAGCGATGACAAGATTGTGGGTGGCATCTTTGCTTCTCACTCCCGATCAGAGGTTTCGGAGCTGGATCTGAGGTCGATCCGTCTCATCGCTGGCGTGGTTGGACTGGTGATCAAAAATCGGATGTTGATTGAAGATATAAGAAAATCGGAACAGAGATTCCGCATCCTGGTTGAAGAGAGCACCATCCCCCTGATCATCCTTCAAGAGGAAAGAGTCGTATTTGCCAATCAGGCCTTTACCAAACTATCTGGCTATCCCAGCAGTGAGCTCCTCGCCCTGGATAAAAGAGAGCTCCTTGGGTTGATCCATCCCGACGATCAGATTCTCTGGAAGAGCCAGTTAAATGTCCTTCCAAGAGGTCAAGCAATAGAATTGCGACTAATCCGTAAGAACGGTGAAGCCCGTTGGGTCTCAGTCTTTATAAGTCCCATCACCTATCATGAGCAGGTTGCAATTCAGATCACCTTCATCGATATCAACGAAAAGAAGGAGAACGAGCTTGAACTGAGACGTTATCAAGAACAGCTTGAGGAACTGGTGACTAAGAAGACGGAGCAGCTTAACATCAGGATCGAGGAGGTGGAGAAGCTCAATCGGGCCATGCTCAATCTTCTTGAAGATTATAAAGCAGTAAATGAAGGCCTCACCGAGCTGGCCAAGAAGCTGCACGACTCAAACGAGGACCTTGAGGCATTCACTTTTACTGTCTCTCATGATCTGAGGGCCCCCCTACGTGCGGTTGAGGGTTTTGCCCATGCCATTGTTGAAGACGCTGGTGAGAGGCTTGATCCTGCTACCAGAGAATACTGTGACCGGATTATTACCGCTGCTCAGCATATGGAAGGGTTGATTGATGACCTGCTCAAGTATAGTCGAATCGGAAGGAGAGAGATCACTCTTTCTCCCATCGCCTTGGAGGAAGTCCTGACCGAGGTGATGGGGGCTTTCCAGATGGAGATAAAAGACAAGAAGGCAAGGGTTGAGATCGAAAGACCACTGCCGGTAGTCCTGGCCCATCGTGCTACTCTCACCCAGGTCCTTTCCAATCTCCTCTCCAATGCCTTAAAATTCCATAAGGATGGCATCCAACCTTGGGTGAGGATCAGAGTGGAGCCCTATGGTTCCCGGGTTAGGATCTATGTTGAGGACAACGGCATCGGCATCGATCCCAAGGACCATAAGCGGATATTTCGGCTTTTTGAGCGCCTCCACGGCATCGAATCCTATCCGGGCACTGGAGTCGGTCTTGCCATCGTCAAGCGAGGGGTTGAGCAGATGGGAGGGAAGGTAGGACTCGATTCGGAACCGGGTCGGGGGAGCCGATTCTATCTTGAGCTGAGGAGATACCTACAGGTTGAGGATGAGACTTAACCGACTGCTCCTAATCGATGACAATCCCCTTGACCGTGGATTGACCTATCGGATCTTAAAAAAGGAGTTTCCCGAGGTCGAGGTGGTAGAGATCCACGGCCCTGAGGATTTTGATCGCCATCTCAAAGAAGGCGACTTCCAGTTGGTTATCACCGATTACCACCTCCGATGGGCCAATGGTATTGAGATTCTCCATCAGGTCAAAGCGGTTTATCCTGATTGTCCGGTGATCATGTTCTCCGGCACCGGTAATGAGGAGATTGCGGTCGAGGCGATGAAGGCGGGTCTTGATGACTATGTCATCAAGAGCCCCCGCCACTTCGTTCGTCTTCCGGCGGCGATTAGAGGTGCGCTTAAACATCGGGAAGAGAGTGCCGCCGCTCATCAGGCTGAGGCCCGATACCGGATGCTGTTTGAGCATGCGGGTAATCCGATCTTCACCTACGACCTCGATCTCAGGATCATCGAGATTAATCGGATCGCTTGCGATCTCTTTGGTAAGAAGAAGAATCAGCTTTTGGGGAGAAGACTCTTTGAGCTCGGCCTTATCCATCCAGAGGACCGCAAGAGGATCGAGGAGGATCTAAAGCGGATCCTTACTGGCGAACGGATTGTGGTTGAGAAGCTGAGATTCCTCCTTCCTAAGGGTGAGAGCGCCATCTTTGAGATAACCGAGGCCCCAATCTATCAAGATAAAACGGTGGTGGCAATTATAACGATTTGCCGTGATATCACGGAAAGGGAACGACTGTTAAGAGCGCTTAAGGAGAGCGAAGATAAATATCGGACCTTGGTGGAGCAGAGTCACGATGCTATCTTCATCTCTCGCGGTAACCGGTTTCTCTTTGTAAACGACCGCGTGAGTGAGATGACCGGCTATACCAAATCGGAACTCTATCAAATGAAGATAGATGGATTGATCCATCCAGAAGATCAGGTCTTATTAGATACCTCTGGAATCCCAAAGCGATATGTCGCCCGGATCATCACCAAGACTGAAACAACCCACTGGGGTGAGTTTGCCGTTACCAGGATCAACTACCAGGATCAACCTGCAGTAATGGTGGCGGTTCGGGATATCACTGATAGGGTCAAGGTTGAGGAGAATCTCAAGCGAAGTCTGGATCAGCTCCGACGGACAATTGGAAATACTCTCCAGGCAATGGCCAAGATCTTAGAGACACGTGATCCTTTTACTGCAGGCCATCAGATCAAGGTTGCCGAGTTGGCTAGAAAGATCGCCCAGCGGCTGGGGCTTAGTGAGAAGAGGATCGAAGGGATTTATAACGCCGCACTGATCCATGATATCGGAAAGATCTCCGTCCCAGCCGAGATTCTGAGTCGTCCTTCCAAACTTACCAAACCGGAATTTGACCTGGTTAAGAACCACTGTCGGATCGGATATGAGATCCTAAAAGGTATTGATTTCCCTTGGCCGGTGGCCGAGATCGTCCTTCAACACCACGAGCGACTGGATGGCTCCGGTTATCCGCAAGGGCTGAAAGGTGATCGAATCATGCTTGAGGCCAGGATCCTCGCGGTTGCTGATGTCTTTGAGGCGATGACCTCCCATCGTCCCTATCGGCCAGCACTCACTACAGAAGCAGCAATCGATGAATTGAGACGCAATCGAGGGATCCTTTATGATCCTAAGGTTGTCGATGTCTGTATCGCCATCGTGTTGAGAGGTATTGACAATCAACCGGATACGGTTAACCTATCCCATGGCCTCCGAGGGTAGCGAACGAGCAAGAAGGTTTGTCCATGAGGATATCTTTCTCGATACCATCCCTTATTTGGTTTATGCCCTTAGTAATAAATTCAAGATCCTCTATTGTAACGATGCCGGTGCCCAGTTCTTGGGTAGGGCTCAAAACGAGCTATTGGATAGCCATCTTTTTGAACTCTACCCGGAATTGGATGATGGTGCATTCCGTCGGGCAGTGAGGACCCACCTCCCTCAAGAGGCGGATATCACCTACGGCGGTAGATACTTCCGGCTCCGTATTTTCCCCCTCTCCTGGGGTCTCCTCGTGGTTGGTCACGATATCACCCACTGGAGGAGGATCGCTGAACTCTATACCAACTTGGTGGAACGCCCCCACTACGGAGTGGTAATCGTCCAGGGACGAGAGCCCAGGATCGTCTTCGCCAATGAAGTTATCGTTGATTTCCTCGGCTATTCCAAGGAGGAATTGCTGAATTTGAACCCAAAAAAGCTTTTAGAGATCATCCATGAAGACGATCGCCCCATGGTCCGGGAGCGATATCAAAAAAGGCTGGTCGGTGAGGATATCCCTTCCCGCTATGAGATGAGAGTGGTGAGGAAGTCTGGTGAGGTCCGCTGGGTTGAGGTGTCCTCAAAAGGCATCACTTATAACGGAAGTCCGGCAGTACAGGCAACCTTTATCGATATCACCGAGCGTAAGAACCTGGAGGTCGACTGGAAAGCCCTCTTCAATGCCATGGACCATCCTGCCCTGATACTGGATCGAAATCATCGAATTATTGATGCCAATACCAAAGCGGTTGAATTTTTAAACAAAACGATCGGAGAAATTATTGGGGAACCGTGTTATAAATTATATCACGGGAATGAGAAACCTCCGGAAGAATGTCCATTTGAGAGGGCGGTGAAGACCAATGCCCCGGGGACGGCCGAGGTCTCCTTCGGTCCGGAGGGAAAGGGATTTCTGATTACCTGCGTCCCGATCTCAGATCGAATCCTCCATATCGCGAACCCGATAACGGGAGAGATGGAGACGGAAAGCGAGCTGTCTCGGGAACGGGCCTATCTCAAGAGTCTCTTTGAAAGTGCCCAGGAGGCGGTGGTTCTGGGCGATAACGAAGGTAAGATTATCGACGTCAATCACGAGTTTACCCGCATCTTCGGTTATTCTCGGGAAGAGGCGATCGGACGAAATGCCGATTACCTTATCGCCGGTCCGGAAGAAAGAGGAGAGGCCCGAAGGTTGACCGAGGAGACCTTTGCCGGTCGGAGTGTTCGACTCGAGACGATCCGCCGGAGAAAAGACGGTACCCCGATCTATGTCTCACTTATTGCGGCACCGATCAAGGTTGATGACGAACAGATAGGGGTTTATGCCATCTATCGGGATATCACCGAACGGAAGAGGATGGAGCAGGCACTTTTGGAATCGGAGAGGAAATATCGGACCTTGGTCGAGCAGTCCCTTCAGGGCATCGCCATCATCCAGGATAAGAGGATCGTCTATGCCAATGAGGCCTTAGCTAAGATAAGCGGTTATACGGTAACCGAGTTGCTTGAGCTATCCCCGGAGGGGGTCCAGGAGCTTGTCTATCCCGATGACCGGGGGATGGTATGGGGGCGGATGGAAGAACGGCTGGCCGGTCGAAAGGTCCCGAGCCATTATGAATTCCGGGTGATCCGGAAGGATGGAAAGGTGAGGTGGCTTGAGGTCTTCATCCAGCTTATCGAATACAATGGTCGACCCGCGGCCCAGACGATCGTAATCGACATCACCGACCGTAAGCAGACCGAGGAGGTGGTGGGAAGACTGGCGACCTTCCCGGATCAGAATCCCCATCCGATTATCGAAACCGATCTCGAAGGTAATATCACCTATCTCAACCCTCGAGCACGGCACCTCTTTGGCGATCTTCCTCAGCTGGGGATGAAGCATAAGATCCTCCAGGGACTCCGCTCGATCATCAACGATTTTAAGAAGGGAATCCACGATTCGATCTCGCGGGAGATCGATACCGGTGAGGCAATATTTGAGCAGACGATCTGTTATGTGCCAAAATCGAATCTGATTCGGATCTTCTGCTTCGATGTCACCCAACGGAAGAAAGCGGAAGAGGATCTCCAGCGGAGTTTGGCCAAGTTGGAGCAGACGATCAACAATACCTTAGAGGCGATGGCCAAGGTCTTGGAGGCCCGAGACCCCTACACCGCTGGCCATCAGAATCGGGTTGCCAAACTGGCTAAGGCGATTGCCGAAGAGATGGGCCTTTCCAGGGATCAGATCCAGGGCCTCTTCACTGCGGCCATGATCCACGATATCGGTAAGATCTATGTCCCGGCCGAGATCCTCACCCGGCCCAAAACCCTCAGCGAATCGGAATTTGCCCTGATCCAGACCCACCCCAATATCGGCTATGAGATCTTAAAGACGATCGACTTTCCCTGGCCGGTGGCCGAGATCGTCCTCCAGCATCATGAGCGCTGGAATGGCTCAGGCTACCCTCAGGGGTTGAAGGATACCGATATCATGATCGAGGCCCGGATCTTAGCGGTGGCTGATGTGGTGGAGGCGATGTCCTCCCACCGGCCCTATCGTCCCGCCAAAGGACTTGAGGCCACCTTAGAGGAGATATCTCAGAAGAAAGGGATCCTCTATGATCCCGAGGTTGTTGATGCCTGTTTAAAGGTGATCAAGAAACGGGACTTTAAGTTTTAAGGGGGATGAGGTGATTCCCCTATTCTTATTCACCATCGGTAAGTCAGTCTTAAACCCCCCAGTCTTAGCCGAATCGACCCACACCTATGATGTCCTACACTACTATATCCGGGTTGATCTCCCCCTCGATTCACGCTACCTCGATGCGCATGTCACAATCGCAGCCAAGAGCGAGGTCGCCAATCTCGATTCGGTTACCCTCCACCTTGTTGGTTTTACGGTCGACTCGGTTCTGATCGATGGCACCTTGGCCAGTTTTTCTCACCCCACCGGCGAGGTCCGGATCAAACTCCCCTCCCCGCAACAGGTTGGCGACTCCTTCAACATCGACATCTTCTATCACGGCTATGCCACCGGCTCTCCTTATGCCGGCTATGTCTACTTTTCTGCTGGAGGAGAGGTCCTCCATCCGATCGGTTATACCATGGCTGAGCCCTATGATGCCCGTTATTGGCTCGCCTGCTTCGATGAGCCCTGGGACAAAGCCGAATATGGCTGCGATCTTGAGGTGACGGTCCCGGACTCCTTCACCGTCTGCGCCAATGGAATCCTGGTCTCGGTAGCAGATGGAGAGGGCCGAAGGACCTTCCACTGGAAGGAGACCCATCCAATTGCCACCTACCTGATCCATTTTGGCGCTTCCATCTATGTCCGGGTCCCGATCTACTACCATTCTCTCCTCATCGACAACTATGTCTGGCCGGAAGACTCGGCCAAGGCGGTTAAGGCATTTGCCAACCTCCCCCATATGTTCGATCTCTATGACTCCCTCTATGGGCCTTATCCCTTCGGGGATGAGAAGTATGGCCATGATGCGGTCTATCCATGTGCCTTCGGTGGTATGGAGCACCAGACGATGACCACCCTCCACCGCTATTATATTGTCAATGGTGGGGATTGGGTTATCGCCCACGAACTCTCCCATCAGTGGTGGGGAGATATGGTGACCTGTATCGACTGGCGGGACATCTGGCTCAATGAGAGTTTTGCCACCTATTCTGATGCCTTGTTTGTTGAGTACATGAATGGCCATCAGGCCTTCCTCGATCGGATGAGAGAAAGGGCCAAGATCTACTTTAGGGAAGACTCCACCTATCATCGCCCAATCTATGATCCACCGATGGACAGCCTCTTCAACTACGCCTATACCTATTGTAAGGCATCATGGGTTCTGCATATGCTCCGCTATCTCGGCGGCGACTCCCTCTACTATCTTGGCTTGAGAAACTATCGCGACTCCTTGGCCTATGGGAATGCCTCCACCTATGATCTCTGCCGGATTGTGAGCCGGATCTATGGGACCGACCTCACATGGTTTTTCAATGAGTGGATCTTCTCCCCGGGCCATCCTGAATATGATGTCGATTGGGGGGTCTATCCCGAGGCCAACCGGTATCGCACCCGGATCCGGATTGCCCAGGTCCAGACCAACTCCCCCATCTTCCATCTCCCGGTTGAGATCAGACTCCGCTTTGACAGCGGTGATACCCTGATCAGGTTTCCAATCCAGGATTCGGTTGAGATCTTTGAGGTTATTACCACCAAGCGACCGATTGGTCTTGAAGTCGATCCCAACGAGTGGATCCTAAATCTGGCCGATGTCGAGATCGGGGTTGCCGAAGAGCCAAGTCCTAAGCCGGTTCGAATTATCCTCCCCACCATCTGTGCCGGTCTCATTACCATCACCGCCGACCGGGCTACCGAAGTCCAGATCCTCGATCCCTCCGGTCGAGTGGTGGATCGGATCCATCTCAAACCGGGCAAAAACTGCTACCGACCTCGATTCTCAAGCGGCGTCTATTTTCTCCGAAAGGAAGCGACCATACTCAAGAAGTTTATCTACCTTGACAGATCGGGGCCACCGCAATATACTGTGCCGTGATTCTGGCTCTCTTTCTCATTTCGGAAATTGCCCAGCCATTAGAAGCGGTTGAGGTGAAGATCTGGCGTCAGCCAGACCTCTCCGGTCGCTTCATCATCGACCAGGATACCATCCTTACCCTCCCGCTGATCGGCAAGATCAATTGCGGCTGGCATTATCATGCCGAGATCGAGACAATGATCATAAATGGCTACAACCGCTATCTTCGCGATCCCCATATTGAGATCGAGTTCCTCTTTCCGGTCCGGATCCTTGGTGAGGTGAATCGGCCCGGTGTCTTCTATCTCAAACCTGGCCAGACCCTCGCCGATCTCTTAGCCGAAGCGGGTGGTTTTAACGGTCAGTCCAATCCCAAAGGGGCAAGATTAGTGCGGGGCGGAAGAAGCCGGAAGATAAACCTCATCTCGATTCTGGAAGGGAAGGATGATTTTGAACTTAAGTCTAACGACCTGATTATCGTTCCCAGATCATTCTGGTCCTCGCTTCAGAAGTGGGGGGTCGTCTTCTCCGGCCTCACCCTTCTGATCAGCGCTTATAACGCCTTTGTAAAATGAATGAGAAGGAACCAACACTGACCGATTATCTCGATGTCTTATATCGTTACCGTTTCTTCATCGGGATTGTCGTCCTCATCACCACCCTCTCCGCCCTCATCTTCTCCTTTACCGCTCCCAAGATCTATGAAGGGGAGGTGACCCTGAGGGTTGCCCTCCGTAAGGTTCCCACTCCTCTCTTCACCGAGCTGGGACCGGTCCCCCAGATCGATCCGGTTGCCAGTGAGATTCAGATTATTAAGAGCCGGACGATCGCCGGGATGGTGGTGAGCCGGGAGGGGCTCAATCTCAGATTCAACAATGGTCTCTCCCGATCCGACTTCGATACCATCTGGGTTAAGAGCGATGTCCGCCCCGGTGTTTACCTCTTGACCTCGGCCAGTCCCGGCTACTACCTCCTCTCTCTGGAGAAGGATACGATCACCTCTTTCTACCCCTCCGACACGGTCATCCTCCCACAGGGCTTCGGTTTTGTCCTCAGTAAGGGGGGGCTCTCTGGTCAGATCGAGATCGGTGACTTTTATCGGACCACTGAGAGGGTCCGGAGTGAGATAAAGGTCTCCCGGATCAGGGATACCGATATCATCTCACTAAAAGCCAAGGCCAAATCGCCCACTTTGGCCGCCCGGATTGCCAATGCCTATGCCAACTCCTATCTTGACTATACCTTAAATTATATGAGACGGGAGGCCCGGACCTCGAAGGAGTTCATCGAAAAGCAGATCGAGAAGATGGGTAAGGATCTCAATGAGGCTGAGGCGAGGTTGAAGGCCTACAAGGAGTCAACCGGTATCTTCATCTTGGATGAGGCGGCCAATCAGCTCATTGCCGAGATCGCCAAGCTTGAGGCGAGTCGGGCCGAAGCGGTCGTCAGCAAGAAGGAGGCCGAGGCGAGACTGGCCAACCTCAAGGCCGAGCTTGAAGAGAAGGATCGGACCTTTGGTCGGTACCGGCTGGCCGCCTCCTCCCCAGGTCTGAGCAACAACCCTCTGATCCAGGCCTTAAAGGATCGGCTCATCGATCTTGAGGTGAAGAAGGCATCGCTTCTGCGTGATTACACCGAGGAGCATCCCGATGTCAAACGGATCAACGATGAGATCGGCCGGACCAAGAACGAGATCTCCAGTGCGGTGGAGAAGGCACTCAGTGTTGGCCCTTCAGCTACCGATCCGGTCTATCAGAGCCTCGTATCCCAATTGATCCAGACCGAGGCCGCTCTCAATGCCTATGAGGCGAAGATCAAGGCCTTCGACCGGGAGATTGCCCGTCAGAATAAGAAGCTTGCCAAACTTCCCGAGACCGAAGTGAGATTGGCCCAGCTCAAGCGTAATGCCAAGGCCAATGAAGAGATCTACACCATGCTCCTCAATAAGAGGGAGGAGGCGCGTCTTGCCGAGGCCTCGGAGATCGGGGATGCCCAGATCATCGACCCGGCCCAGCCGCCTCGCAGTCCGGTCAGTCCCAAGAAGAAGCTCAACACCATCCTCGGTTTCATCCTCGGGCTGGTGATCGGGGTTGGTGGTGCATTTCTCTTAGAGTATATCGATACCTCGGTCCGGAGGAAGGAGGACTTAGAGGAGCTTCTGGGCCATCCGATTCTGGCGATGATCCCGGAGATGGTGGAGGGATCTCCGATCATCGATGACTCCTCCCATTCCAGTCTGGCCGAGGCCTATCAGATCCTGGTAACCAATATCTCCTATACCGGTATCAAAAAGCCCTGTGCCATCCTGGTTACCTCACCGGTTCCCCAGGATGGAAAATCGACCGTTGCAGTCAACTTAGCCAAGACCTTAGCTAAGTTGGGTGATAATGTCCTCCTGCTCGATGCCGACCTGAGGAGGCCTCTGCTCAGGAGATTGTTTGGGATCGAGAAGAAACAAGGTCTGACCGAGCTCCTCCTCCAGAGGGTGAAGCGAAAGAGCGTGGTCAGGA
>Ga0180300_10000307_pt1 | contig 20903 bp, 35 predicted proteins | sample GuaBasSediGuay15_FD_121798 | JGI IMG/M metagenome (GOLD analysis project Ga0180300, IMG submission 121798) | Subseafloor sediment microbial communities from Guaymas Basin, Gulf of California, Mexico - Guay15, Core 4569-2, 21-24 cm | ecosystem: Environmental > Aquatic > Marine > Hydrothermal...
TCTTGTCTCCTTTACTGCTTTTATCCATTCGTTTATTGAGATTTCCATAGAGCTTAATGCCTTCTCAACTAGCCTCTTAAATCTCTCAAGCTTGACCCTTCTTACCTCTTCTCTTAAGGCTCTTTCTACTACAGCTCTGACATCTATGCCTAGCTCCTCTATCTCTTCCTTAAGTCTCTTATCAATCCTTACAGATAGGACTGTGGTAGGCAAGAGAGATCCCATTTTGTACTACAATAGTTTATATATAAAAACTTGTATACCTTGAGAATGTATACATTAGCGATGTATAATCGCTAGGATGGCCTTAAAGGCCGAGTACGCATTCTCAGTCAAGTTATGGGGGCATTTCACGTTTGTGCTGAAAAATACGCAAAAAGTATATTAAAATACTTGTGGGATGAAATATCGGGATTAAGTAATGTCCTTACTTTCCAGTAACGAGAAGGAGAAATTTCTAAGGACTCTAGAGGAGGATCGTGAGTTTCGCTATGCAGTCATGGGTCTATTAGGCTTTAAGGAGCTATTAGAGAGGTTTGCTAGATTAGAGGAGCGCCAGTCTGAATTGGAGAAGTGGTTTAAAGAGCTTGCTAAGAGGCAACAGAGACTAGAGGAGCGCCAGCAGAGGCTTGAGGAGAGGTTTATTAAGTTAGAAGAGAGGCAGCAAAAATTGGAGGAGAGATTCGCTAAGTTGGAAGATCGGTTTATTAAGCTTGAAGAAAGGCAGCAAAAGCTTGAGGAACGTATAGAGGAGCTATCTAGAGCTGTAGTTACTATAGGCAATAGATTTGGCATGCTCGTCGAATCGGCATTTAGGAGTGCCATTTCAGGTATTTTGAGGAGATACTTTGGCGCTGAGGCTAAGAGATGGACATATATGGATGAGGACGGTATTGTTTATGGTTATAAAGCTCTGGTTGAAGTTGATGTTGTAATTAAAGATAACGTACACATATTAATTGAGGTCAAGTCTAGGGCAGATCCTGGGGACGTACTTGAGTTAGTTAGAATAGGAAAGCTCTACGAGAAGGTGGTTGGAGTTAAGCCTAGATTGGCGATAGTCGCTGGCTATGTTAGTAAAAAGACGTATGAAGTGGCCGCTAAGAACAATGTTGAGATATACTCATATCTTGAGGGATACTAAGTATTGTGGATGTGTTCCTGCGTGTTCCTTCCTTAGAGGAAGTGTATAAATAAAATTAATTTTAAGGAATATATTATTACGTCACGCTCGGCTATGTGACTATGTTGTTTTTCATTTTTATATGTGCTCTCACTATGTCCCAAAAGGTTCTCGTTCTTTAAGGATTTAATGTTTAGACTTATAGTAAAATGTAAGATATTGGGTCTTCAGGGCTTATATGATAGGGAGTTCGTTAAGGTGATCTCTGTCTTTAAACGTATGTCCCTTGATGATGATCCTACTCTTATCTCATATCTTCCTGCCTCTACTATCCACTTTCCATCGCTATAGCTTGCTAGGAGTCTTAGGGGTATTTTTATCTCGATTTCTTCTACTTCTCCCGGCTTAAGCTCTCTTGTCTTATGGAAGCCCTTAAGTTCTTGTAGTGGTTTTGGTATTCTTCCTCGTGGTGGACTTATGTAGACTTGAGCTACCTCCTTTCCAGGACGATTGCCTACGTTCTTTACCTTGAACTTTACTTTAATGGAATCCTCAGTAACTTCCGCTTTTAGATCGCTATACTCGAACTTCGTGTAGCTAAGACCATGGCCGAAGGGATAGGCTGGCTCTACGCCAAACGTATCGTAGTACCTATACCCTACGTAAATATCTTCATAGTAGATCACTACCTTTGGATCGTCAGGTGGCTCTCCTGGGAAGTTCCATGAGGGGACGTCTTTATAGTCCTTTGGGAATGTCACTGGGAGCTTACCTGAGGGGTTTATCACGCCTATTAATGCGTCAGCTGTAACTCGTCCTACTTCCTGTCCTGGTTGCCATATTAGGAGGATCGCATCAACTAGGCTTTCCCAACTTGATACCTCTATTGGTAATCCTATGTTGAGGATGGCTATTACCTTCTTTCCGTATTTATGAAAGACCTCAGATACCTTCTCTATTAATCTCCTCTCATCATCTCTTAGGTAAAATCCTCCTTTCTCTGGCTTTAGATCCCATCCCTCGCCAGATATTCTAGTTATTACGATTAGTGCTACATCATTTCGTTTAGCATATTCCTCTACTTCATCCTCACGTAGGAAGTCCTCAGGTAATGGCGGTAGGGGTACTCCAGGTCTCTTAGGCTTATATTCATCTTTCTCTCTCATTTCCTTAACGTACTTCTCGTATCTATCGGCAAGTTCACTATCTATATTTAGCTTTCTCTCCCTTAATCCCTCAAGTATGCTTATAACGTATTTAGGATGTGTATACCCACTTCCTAATCCGCCTCTAAGGGTCTCTATCTGTCCAGTACCAAATACTGCTATTTTAGCCTCCTTACTTAGAGGAAGTGTGTTATCTTCATTTTTAAGGAGCACTATCCCCTCTGCTGCTGCCTCATAAGCTATTTTTGCATGCTCCTCTAAATTCGGCTTATTGGAATATTTGTATCCCTTAAAGGCAAGGGTCCTTACTATCACCTTTAAGATGTTCTCAACGTTCCTATCCAATATGTCTTCACTTAACTCACCTCTTTTAACGGCCTCTATTATCGTCCTTACCTGATCATCATTACCTGGCATTAACAGATCATTTCCTGCTTTCATTTGTGCTACTGGATCCTTCCCCGCACCCCAGTCGGTCATGACTAGTCCTTCAAATCCCCATTCCTCCCTTAATACCTTTGTCAGAAGCCATTCGTTCTCTGAACAGTACTTCCCATTAAGCTTATTATATGCACTCATTACGGCCCAAGGCTTTGCCTTTTTGACCGCTATCTCAAAGCCTCTTAGGTATATCTCCCTAAGAGCTCTTTCGGATACTATGGTATCTATTACAAACCTATTGGTCTCTTGGTTATTGGCAACGAAGTGCTTAAGGCATGCGCCTACTCCTTGAGATTGAACGCCCTTAACGAAGGCAGAGGCTATTTCGCCCGTTAATAAGGGATCCTCTGAGTAATACTCAAATGTCCTCCCACACAATGGGTTTCTATGAATGTTCATACCAGGGGCTAGGAGTATATCTACACCGTATTCCTTAGCTTCCTCCCCCATAGCCTTACCTACTTTCTCAACTACCTCAGGATTCCATGTAGATGCGAGTACTATAGCAGAGGGAAATGCCGTAGCTGGATATGGCTTCCCATCTCCCTCTATCCTAACACCTTGAGGGCCATCAGCAGTAACTATAGAGGGGATACCTAGACGCTTGATACTACGTGTTTCACCGGCGGCACCGGGTACACGGCGAGATCTACCTGCTCCTACGACAAGATTTGCTTTCTCCTCTAGCGTCATTTTAGAGATTAATTCCTTAATGGAGATCATCATGTTATATTGTATATAATGAAGTGCATATAAAGCTAATTAAAATGTTCAAGGCCTCTACTAGAGATGTTGTTCCAACTCGGAGCCAATGATTCAGAAAGGGTTGAAATGAGATCGCCTTATGGCGCATGAAGCTCCATCACCAGAGATCTCGTTAATAATATCAGGAATAGCTAAATATGTGAGATTATTTCGAATATAGTCTGAATCTAATGTTTATATATCTGATTAATATGCTACTATACTGGTGATAACAATTGAGTCTCATTATGGAGGTTCATGTGAGGAAGAAGTTCGCGATATACATCCCTCGTAGTGTTGTAAGAACTTTAGAACTTAAAGTGGGCGATAAGCTTCTGATGAAGGTTGAGAAAGGTAGGATAATACTAGAGAAGATCGAGGATCCCTTTAAACTCGCTCTTTCCGGGGATTATTTTGCCTCAGTAGATCCCAAGGATATTGAGAGAATCAGTATGGAGGAGCAGAGCAGTTATGTTAAGGATCCTTCTTGATACCTCATTTATATTGCCAATGCTTGGAATAGACACTGGTGCTATCGTTAGGAAAACGCTTAAGAAAATAAATGATTTAAGTGCTGAAATTTATTACTCGCATTTCAACATCCTTGAGGCAATCTGGGTATCAATTAAGCTGATAAGGAAAGGCTCACTAGATGTTGATAGATTTTCCCGAGGTCTGAGAAGTATTTATGCTAGTAATAGATTAATGATTATTGACGAGGATCCCTTTATCTTTGAGTATGCCTTAAAGCTCTACATGATGGGTCATAGGGATATGATAGACAACATATTATACTCCACGGCCTTACATAAGGGCCTTAAGTTCCTTACTTTGGATGAGGAACTCATAGAATTCATAAAGAGTAAAGGGCTGAATAGAGATGTCATAATACTTCCGAAGGATGTTAACATTAAGTGAAATAGTATTTACTTATATAGACTCTGATGGTAGCGTAATAAGGTTAGTAAGTAGAGTGATAGAGGTTAACGTCCTGAAGGTGTATATGGTGAGAGCTAACACTACTAAGGACGCCATTGAGAGCATGATATATAAGCTGCCTTATTGTATGAACTTGGCTTTAGAACCAGTATTGAGGGGCCTCACTTTCCCTGACCTTATCTTCATCAGAGAGCCTCCACTTACCTCTTAAGTCAAGAATTACAATGCCTAAGTTACTACCAAGTATATCGCTTATGAGGACCTCATACTCTAGGTTAGATATCATTATATCGCACTTAACAGGACCTACCTTTCTATCTTCCGTCTCTATGTAGACCTCGGCAGCGTTAGGAATAAGATAATTCCTTACTGGACCTCCCGCTGTGCCAACTTCAATCAATGTGGCTTCTTCTGGCGGTGGCCAGAGACCTAATTCTATAGCAAGTCTACGCGGTATGAGTAATTGTGGAGTTTCGGCTTCGAACCCTGAGTTAACCAGTGCCGATGTAACGACTTCTTTGTTAGTCTTAATGCACTTTATCCTTAACCTTATCCTTACAGCCATGGGTCTCTTCACCTTCTCTCTTCTTCAATGGGTATATATGTCCTATTCTCCTCTTTAATGGATATATATGCCCTATCCTGCCCTTGATTCTACCCATTTTCATTTCTTTTCACTCACTAGATAACGTTTCCTTGAGAACTATAAACTTAACTATACGTTTTAAGATCTGGAAGTGAATTAGAAGGGATTATGAGATTGAACAAACTATGCTTTAAGACTTACAACTAATTTAAAGGCACATGATAATTGGAATTTCTGGTATATGGGTGTATTTCGAAAGAAATATATAAAATTCGAGTTACAATAATTTTAACTCGGTGAATTTCGTGTACGCAGAGGGCAAGGTCGGCTCAAAAGGAGAACTCTTCCCTCCTAAGAAAATTAGGGAAAGACTAGGGCTTAATCCTCATACAAGAGTAATATATAAAGTTGAGGATGGAAGACTCATAGTGGAGCCCATCCCTAGTCTAGAAGATGTCCTAAGGGAGAAGGCAGAAGTTGAGATAACGCTAGAGGACTTCCATAAGTTTAGGAAGGAGCTATCTAAGAGGGCTGAGCTATGAAATTATTGCTGGATACTACCTATTTCTTACCCGCCATAGGGATCTCAATTAAGGATATTCCACAAGACGTTATCATTAAATTAATTGAAAGAGGATACGAGGTTTACATAAGTGATATCACGCTCTTTGAGCTTTCAGCTAAAGGCGCTAAGTACATAGCATCTAGATTGCTCTCTCATGAAAGAGTACTTAAGGGTCTTAGGGCCATAATATACGATAACAGAATAAATAGAATACCAATCTACGACACGACCATATTATTAACGGCATTTAAGATAAGAAGTCTCCTAGACGACTTCATAGATTGTTTAATACTATCCTCTGCTATCAATAAGGCAGATATCCTGATAACAGAAGATGAAGACATCCTTATGCTATCGCGTAAGAAGGAGTTTAATAACATTATCGGAAGATTGAATTCAAAATTCGAGATAAGGACAATTAAGGATTTCATTCATTAAACTATTTCGCTAAAGAACTATGACTTCTAATTAACACGACATCAGGTCTTATAGTCTTATGCATTGCGCCTGAATTTACAATGGTGGATAGGATTAATTATCTGCCTCTATGATGAGTTAAATGATGGTATACGAGGTCTACACGATTGGTCATTCAAATAGGGCTTTTGAAGAGTTCGTTAGGCTTCTAAAACAGTACAAAATCCAGTTATTGATCGATATTAGGAGATATCCAAGCTCTCGCTTTAGGTGGTTTTGCAGAGATTATCTAGAAGCTAACTTGCCGAAGCATGATATCAACTATAAGGTTTTTAGTACATTGGGCGCTCTAGGAATAGCAAGATCTGTTAAGCCGTTAGAGGACATCTCCTGTATAGATTCTCCTACCTATAGGGCCTATATAACGTACTTACTAATTAATGAGGAGGCTAGGAGGTATATCAATAAGATAGTGGGCTTCGTTAAGGAGGGAATTACTTGCTGTCTTATGTGTTGTGAGAGATTTCCATGGCGCTGTCATAGGTATTACTTAAGTGACTTCCTACTAGTTTTAGGCATTAACGTATTCCATATAATCGATGAGGAGAGGTTGATGCAACATAAAGGATCTCGATGTTTTGACTACATTAAGGCTAATGTATCTGAATTATGGAGAAATTAAGTCCCTTAGTGATTACTCTCATGCCCTATCCCTAGCGACGAAGTCTTCACTTAGGAATAGTACCTTCAACTTTCTTAACCTATCAAGAATACTCCTCATCTCATTCTCGACAGATCTAAACAACGATATCGCTCCCATTACCTTACCTGTGGCTATGACAAAGCAATCGGCTAATGAGAGATGGAGCTCCTTCTTCAGCTCTCCAGCCGTGATAGCGATCTCATAATCATTCTCCACTACTTTAACTAAGCTTTTAACCCATAGGACGTAATTGAGGGCCTCCGCATTTGGGTTTGAGATACCTGCATGCTTGTAAATTCTCGAGGCGATATACAATGTCTCCCCTAGGGTAACTGAATTTACGATTAAGTTAACTTCACCCCTCCTGGCTCTGTTAAAGAGATCTACAACTATATTCCTATATGGTGCATTCTCAACTATGTACTCTATCAGCACACTAGTGTCAAGTACTAGTCTTGAGATTTCGGACAATTCCCTCATATTTCCTTCCCTCTAGTATGTACTCCTCCCTTAGGAGCTCCTCAATGACGTTAGGATCTATCCGAACCACTTTAGGTTTTAATGGTCTAATAATGAGCGAACTGTCCTTAACCTCAACGATGACCTCACTATCTTCCTCAATCCCAACTCTCTCTCTAATATGCTTAGGAATTATTAAGATACCCTTCTTCCTGACTTTTAATACTATCATCGAATCCATTTAATTCAACCACTAATTCACTGTTTAACTTCCTATAAAAAGTTAACTTATAAATAAAGTTAAATAGATTGATTTCTTCTTACCTAAGTCATTTGTAAACTACTAGGAATTGGTGAAAGCACTCCGTTGAATTATCAATTAAATTGTTAGCAAGAGAATGTACGAAGTCGAATTCGAATAATGTACTATTTCCTGTGCTATCTTGGGCCTAGTATCCCTTCCAAAAGAATACTCAGCTTTAGAAGAGCAAGATGTAGGTACTGTGGACGCGTTCTTAACTTACTCGGTGAGCCCACGGAAGCATTGTTCCGCATATGGGCTCATTTCCTAAAGGAAGAACACGACCTAGGTCTGACTAGGATAAGCCATATTTATAAGGTATGGCCATCTCTATCTGAGGAAGAGAAAGTTAAGGTTATTAGAGATCTTTTAAGAAAATACTTCATCCCTCTGACCACGTAGAGTTAACTGTCCCTCAATGATATGAGATATGGTAGGGTTATGCTCATCACTTGGTGATGCTCACCTTAAGGAGAAGGCATAAATTTTGCATGAATAAACATATTAATGTGTGATGATCGATGAGCATAACAGCAGCTATCCTCGCAGGTGGTGAGGGCTCTCGCTTTCGTCCTTATACCGAGATCGTTCCTAAACCCATGATTCCCATAGGCCCAGAGGAAAGACCTCTTCTTGAACATATAATACGTTGGCTTGCCAAACATGATATAAGGGATATAATATTACTTGTTGGCTATAAATGGAAGCAGATAAGGAATTACTTTGGCCATGGGGAGAGATGGAACGTAAGAATACGCTATAGTTTAGATACTGAGGAATATCGCAATACCGGTGGAGCTCTTCTTAATGCATATCGTCAAGGGCTCTTCGATAACACTAATACAATACTGATATGGTATGGAGACATACTTGCTCCTTTAAACGTAAGGGATCTTTTGAATGTTCATCATAAGTGGAGTGCTGATGCTACTATCGCTTTAGCGGATAGATATCAAGTACCAGTGGGCGTAGCTAAGGTAAATGAGGACGGCTATGTAATTGAGTTAAAGGAGAAGCCATGGCTAAGTGTACACGTAACCATAGGGATCTTAGCCTTAAATACAAGAGTACTTAAAGGCATAGAGGACGTTTTAGGCAGAAGCTTTGATATAATGGGTGATCTAGTACCTTGGATGATAAGAAACGAATATAGAGTTAAGGCCTACGTATATAAGGGCTCATGGTACGATATGGGGAGTCTCGAGAGATATAAAAAATTCAACTATAATGAAATAAAGGAGTTTCTAGGAGAGTAACCCTCCATTATCTATACCGAAACGACCTCAAACTTAGTTCTGGTCCCATCTTCAGTAAATAATGAAAGTTCTCTCATAAACCTGACGTACTCGAAAAGTCCACGATCGGGCTTCCATCCCCTCTCTAGGGCTAAAATTACCATAGCTATTGCTGCTAAAGGACAGAGCATTTTTCCAGATAGTCCTCTGTTAATTACGAACCTATGCGTATAAGGTGCTAAAGTACATCCTTTCACTATAAACTCTATCTCCTTACTGGATAAGGCTCTCACCTTTACCTCCTTAACTAAGCCCGCCTTTTTAAGGCTTGTAATGTAGCTTGTAACGTCGCGTAGATTTAATTCTAGGGCGTCGAGCATCATTAATAATTGCTTAGCGTAGTTCTTCATTAATATGCTCTGAACCTCACCTAAGGTCTCCGTAAGGGCTAATGATAGGGCATACGCGTGTGAGTGTAGAAGCTTTGTAAGGAATGCTATATCAACATTCATATCAATAAAATCTCCTATATCGCTGAACATAAAAGCTTTCATTAGTTTAACTAGCGCCTTATATTCAGTGTGTTCATTATTCGCTGTTAAATGCTCTGTATAACCATATGGCAGTAGGCGTTCCCTTATGGAATTACGTCCTATTATATAGCTTGAATAGGGGCAAGCAATTAAATAATGAGGCATTTTAATTATGACTTATAGGGAATTCGTTCCTATAGTATGCTCTTTACCTGCTATCTGGGGGGGGACGATGTGACTATTAGAGATGATGTAATGGCAGTACTAAAAGGTGAGGTGCCAGAGAGAATACCGTGGCTTATCTATGCTAACTTACTTCCTAGGGGATTCATTGAGAGAAAGCTTAGGGAAATGGGTCTTGGTCTTGCCATTGGATGTAGTGTGTATAGGATAATAAGACATAATGTCACGATTGAGGAAAGGATTGAAGGTGACTACTTATATAGGATATACCGTACTCCAATTGGTAGCTCCTATGAGAAATACAGGGTTGGCCTAAAAAGAGGAACTGGTGATAGTTGGAGAGTGGAGTATCTTATTAAGAGTGATAAAGACTACGATATAGTTGAATTTATCATAGAGGATATGGAGTATGAACCATACTATGATGAGTTCTTAATGATTGAAAGGGATTTAGGTGAGGATGGCGTGGTCTTCGCATGGGGTGATTATACGCCGTTAATGAAGATAATTATAGAGCTAATGGGCTTTAGGAAGTTCGCTATAGAGATCTATAGGAATCCTGAAAGGATAAAGGAATTAATGAAGCTAATCGATGAGAAGGAAAGGGAACTTTATGGGATAATTGCTGAGTCCCCAGCTGAGATAGTTAAGGTTGGTGACAATATAGATAGTATGCTAGTGAGTCCAGAGCACTTTAAGGAATACTGTGTACCCTATTATAATGCATACGCAGGAATACTACATGGTAAAGGTAAAATCGTGATGTCCCATATGGATGGAAGATTGCGTGTGCTTAAGGATTTAATAGCTCAGACGAAGTTAGATGTAATAGAGGCATTTACCCCACCGCCAATGGGCGATCTTACGATAACTGAGGCTAAGATGGCATGGAAGGGAAAGATCATATGGATAAACTTCCCTGAATCAACCTTCGTTTATGAGGACAAGAGGTTAATGGAGTTCACAAAGGAGCTCTTAAGGGAGATTGCACCTGGTGATGGCTTTATTTTAGGTATTACTGAGGATCCTCCACCAGAGCACTTCTGGCGAGCAATGATGGTAATTACAAGAACTTTGTATAGGTATGGTAGATATCCAATAAGGCTATGATGTATTCCTAAAGCTTCAGCGCATCGTACTAATGCCTTAAACGAAGGACGAGTATATTAATAATTATTATTTTTAAGGAATATATTGAGGTTCTTCAATGATTATCGCACTGCCTTTAGTCCTTTCTGATAACATAAACATTGTCTATAACAGTTGGGATTGTAATTAATGAGCATCAGACACCCCATGTTTAGATAACGTAGACTATCTTCACTATATAGAGTACTTCTTCCTTTTTACCATACGTTTGTAGTACCGTGTCTCCGAGGTTTAACATGCCATCTCTTATGAGTTTCTCGTAAAGAAGCTCTAGCCCCTGCTCATAATCATAGTCTTGATCTGACCTGCCAACTACGAATGCCTTAATGCCATAGTATATCGATAGTCTTTGCGCTATCGCCTTCTTACTCGTTCCAGCTAGTATCATGACCTTCGGTCGAAGTCGTGAGAGTCTTGAAGGCATAAATCCGGTCTTGGTATAGACTACTATCTTGGAATTTAAGCTTTCGGCCATTAGGACTAATCCTCTCGCAAATTTATCCTTTACATCGATGACGTTCTCTTGACGAGCTCTTAGGAATGATCCCTCCTTAATAGCTAACTCCTCAGCTTTGTTGATCACTCTCTTCAGCCATTTAACAGCCTCTATGGGATATTCTCCTATCGCGGTCTCCCCAGTTAATAAAAGGGCATCAACATGATCTCTAACAGTGCTCATTATATCGACTATCTCGCTTCTAGTAGGCTGAGGCTTCGTCATCATTGATTCTAGAAGCTGTGTTGCAACTATAACAGGCCTTCCTTTCTCTATAGCCTCATATATTATCCTTTCTTGGAGTATAGGTATTTCCTCTAGGTTATAATGCATTCCAAGATCTCCTCTAGCGACAATACATGCGTCTACCTCCCTTAATATCGAGGATAGATCGTGTATTGCCTTACGCGTCTCTATCTTCGCGATTATCCCTATATCACTACCTCCCTTTTTATCTAAAAGCTCCCTTAATGTAGCTATATCCCTTGCTGTCCTTACGTAGCTTAGGGCCAAGTACGTGAACTCCTTTTCTATAGCGTACTCAATACACTTTATATCATATTGCGTTATGACAGGCAGGTCTAGATCCTTACCCGATATTATTAAGGTCTTCTTTGAGCTTATCATTCCATCGTTTAGGGCGAGTAATGTAGCTTCCTCTCCCTTTATATCGTATACGTGAAGTCTTATCTTTCCATCATCGAGTAATACCAAGTCTCCTATATCCAATACTTCAAGCACGCGCCTATTATTAATGGGGATCGTCTTATCTTCATCCGTCTTATCGCTAAGGATAAGTCTTACGAAATCTCCCTTCATGATTCTAAAGGACTTGAAATCGCCTATACGCACTTGTGGTCCCTTTAGATCGCCTATTAATGCTACATTGACCTTACACTCCCTTTCCGCATTACGTATAAGTTCTACGTATTCGCTCCAGACATGTTGATTTCCATGACTGAAGTTTATCCTAAACCCAGATACTCCTTCCCTCATAAATGCATCAATGATGGTAGGATTTCCTGAAGAAGGCCCTATGGTGACGAGCATTTTAGTCTTCATCTAATACACCTAAGCTGATACACATAAGGTGCTTTTAAGACATATAACTTTAACCTCAAATACTTAAGGCATCGTACTAATTATTGATGATGAGTATTTCGTACTGAATGATGATGTCCTCCCACGGGTCTGATCTTCTCTTCTTCAATTACGTCTATAATGGGAAATGATATTATTCAATCCATTAAATACTTATGATGATACCTATGTGGGCCCCTCCCTTAACCCCCATTGGCAATATAGCGATATCATTCATAATAGCGATAATCCCAATAGTTACCCTAATGGTCTTATTAATAGTTGTTAAACTTCCTAGCCATGAGGTCACCCTCATTTCCTCGATAGTAACAGTAATAATAGCGGTGACGATTTATAGAATGCCCATTCGTTTAGCATTAAGTAGCTATCTATATGGAGTTCTATATGGATTATGGCCTATCTCATGGATAGTGATAAACGCCATGATCCTTCTCAACTTAGCCGAGGAGGCTAGTAGCATTAAACGTCTTGAGGAATGGATGCTTAGGAACATACTTGGTGGCGACATCATGCGAATTCTATTCGTTGCCTTTTTATTTGGAAGCCTTGTTGAGGGAATTGATGGCTTTGGCTTTCCTATAGCTATAGCATCGGCCTTGCTCGTAAGGCTCGGCTTTAGTCCACTATCCTCAGTACTAGTTGCCTTACTAGCGAATACCATTACCGTTCCATATGCTAGCCTTGGCGTACCAGTACTCACTCTTAGTATTGTCACGGAGCTCGACTTTCACCTACTAACCACATATGTCGCACTTCAGCTCATACCATTTTCACTACTCATCCCCTTACTAATGATTGTAAAGACTATGGGAAGAAAAGAAGTAGGGAAAGCCCTTGATGCAATATTACTCTCCGGCTTGACCTTAGGCATAATGGTCTACCTCATAGCTCGTTATGTGAATCCATATTTAGCAGGCATACTAGGACCTATGATCTCAATGGTAGTGATTGCGCTATATAGTAAGTTAAGGTATAGGAGATCTCGTAATATAAGGCGTATGAGCTTCTCCGAGGCGCTTTATGGTTGGCTTCCCTGGATATATGTAGTATCCCTCATGATAATATTCTTAATGCTTGATCTTACGAGGATCTTTACGCTTAAGGTAGAAATACCATTCCTCCATAGGCAGATATACATAGAACTCTATGGAAGGTATTACAGTGCGGTTTATGAGTGGGCACCATTAGCTCATGGAACGATAGTGCTAATTGCCACCCTATTAACCGCGATCACGTTTGGGATAAAGGTCAATAGATTTATGAGCATAGCTCATAACACCATTAGGAATCTTAAAGGCGCAATACTAACCATAATAATGGTAGTTGGCATGTCCTTTCTAATGAACTACTCAGGTATCTCCATTACTATAGGTTATGCTCTATCATCATTAAAAAGCATATATCCCTTCATGGCGGTACTCATAGGATGGCTGGGAACATTCATAACGGGATCATGTACTGGTTCAAACGCGCTCTTTGGGAACCTACAACGCATAAGTGCTGAAATTCTAGGTATATCACCGTATGTGACTACAACCGCAAACGTGACTGGAGGAGTGCTAGGCAAGATAGTGAGCCTACAGAGCATAGCCATTGGCACGTCGGCCGTAGGTTTATTTGGAAAGGAGGGAGAAGTTATGAGAGAATTGCTACCGTATAGCTTAGCATTGACATTAATCCTCAGCGTGCTCGTATTCCTACAGTCATGAGCTATATAATGCATAAAGAGTAGCACACATAAGCATGAGATAACATTTAAAAACACGATGTGACATTCCTTATCCTAGGTGAGCGATGTGGCTTCTAAAGATGTCTCGCCTTCTTTAGCCATAATCCTCGGCCTTCTAGCATTCATAATTCCATTAACATTCATTGCCGTATCCATCATTAGAGCACCATGGTTCAGTATACTCGATAACGCACTAAGTGATCTAGGACATGCTAAGAGAAGCAACGTAGCTCCTCTATTCAATTTCGGATTAAGCCTTGGAGGTTTTCTAGTAGGCTTAGTAAGTACATACTACGTATCGCGGATAAGTAAAGCACTATCCATAACGCTTAGCCTCACTGGCTACAGCCTCATACTTGTTGCAGTATTCGATGAAGTCTACGGATACCTCCATTTCATGGTCTCCGTGTTATTCTTCATGTCCCTTGCAGCATCCCTAATAGCATACGCCATAGTGAAGAGAACAATATTACCAATACCCCTTCTCATAATCGGAATATCCGCCTGGGTTATACATTACCTATATGATATCCCAAGAGGTGTTGCCATACCGGAGCTCATTTCAATAATCATCGTACTACCATTCTATATCAATCTAGTAGTAGAGGCAACAAGGACTTAGTTCTTGATGGCGAACGATACTTTATCACTATTTTCAACGTTCTATAGTACATTTCTTAAGGGAAGTCGAGATGGTTATCTAAGCGGACTGCAAGTAGACATTACTGGTAAACTATAAGTATTACCATTTATAATATCTATACCATGAAATCATATCTGGAGATAATTAAGAAAGTGGATAAACAGGGCAGGTTGGTATTACCAAAGGAATGGAGAGATAAGTATGCGAAAAATGGTAAGGTTCTCCTAAGAATAGAAGGTGAGAAGATAATAATAAGGCCATATAAGCTCCCCAGTCTCTCACAGTTCTTCGACTCAATTGAAGTTGATATAAAATCTGATCTCTCCGACTGGAAATCCGTAAGGAGGGAGCTAATTGCGTCTCATTGACGCAAGTGTCTTTGTTCATGCCTTCATAAAGCCCAAGAGAAAGTTAAAGCCTCATGAAGTTAAAATAAAGGAAGCAGCAAAGACGATCGTAAAGAGAATAGACAGTGGGGAGAAAGTAGCTATAACAGTCATCCAGCTAGCGGAAATAGCAGATATACTCGAAAGCTACATGCCACTTGAGAAAGCCTTGAAAATTGAAGAATTCATCTTGTATGCTCCAAACATAAAGGTATATGAGGTTACGAAGAAAGACTGCATCGACGCTTTACAGATAGCTAAAAAGTATAAGATAGGTCTGAGTGATGCAATAGCATACATAATCATGGTGAGAAAATCCATAAAGGAGATCTACTCCTTCGATAAGGACTTCGACAAGTTGAAGAGTATAAAGAGGATCACGCATTAGCAGGCTAAGTCATCATATATCCTTTGCATCATTTCATGGACTCACATTTAAAACTCATAAGACGATAATGGTACAATTCGCCCATATACGAAGCTCTCTTGAAATCTAGGAGATACATTATAACTCTACATCACTAAGATTAATCACTTTTATAAAGCCGCTTCTTCCTCCTCAATTCTTTATCCTCCTAACTTTAGAAACATAAACGTAGGCCGCATCATAGAAAGTAATACCAAGCTCCATAGCAATCTTTAAGGATATCAATCTCATAACAGTCGATATCAACTATGCTCATTAACTTCAGAACCCTCTTTACAATATCTGCTAACTTAATGACATCTTCAGCAGTCACATCCCCTATAAGCCTTGCTTCCATAGGATGTTGTTCAGCTCATATTTAGCGAGCTCTATGGTATAATTACCACTAAGAACCTTTATATTCCCCTGAATAATTGCCTCAAATATAGAGGAAGCATCGAATAGAAAGCTCATCTGAACTCCCTGTCCTCCCTAATAGACTTCACTACGAACTCACTTGAGAGCTTATTAAGAAGATCCTTCAGTTCACTGATCTCTTTCTCCAATTCCTCAGCTCCCCTCCTCCTCAACTCCTCATAAATGGCTCTCTTCAATAGCTCCGAAGGCTTAATACCATACTTCTCAAGCTTCTCCTTAACCTCAATAGGTATCTTAACAGATATAGTAACATACTTACGCAAGATACCGCCTAATAGTACTACCAATGGGTAGGAATTTAAGGATTACCTATGTGACCACCAGGACTCAACGTTAAACACAACGGTCTGTGGGTTTATCATACGTTAAGGATTTTAACTAATACTCGATAGAAAACGTTAGCTACGGAGATTGCTGTAATCATTCTAAGGAGTAGTGAATGCATTAAAGCACGTATAATCTGCACGACATCCCATACGCTGTAACGTAATTGGCTCTCTAGAAAAATTAATAAGATCGGTAAAGGTTTGTAATTTAGGGTTATATCATGCCCCTAACCATCCATGATAAGGAGAAGCTATTGAAAGCCATTGAGGAGGATCGCGAGTTTCGTTATGCCTTAATGGGACTACTAGGTTTTAAGGAGATCCTAGATAGGATCACTGAGTTAGCAAAGGGGCAACAGAGACTAGAAGAACGTCAGCAAAGGCTTGAGGAGAGGTTTGCTAAGTTAGAGGAAAGACAACAGAAATTAGAGGAGCGATTCGTTAAGTTAGAAGAGCGGTTTGTCAAGCTTGAAGAAAGACAGCAGAGGTTAGAGGAGCGTCAACAGAGACTTGAGGAGGAGATGAGGGAGACCAGAAGGGTCCTCATGACTATTGCTCATAGATTTGGAATTCTTACTGAAGAAGCATTTAGGCAAGGTATGAGGTTCGTTGTTGAGGATGTTCTAAAAGTCGCTAAGGTCGAGAGGTGGGTGTACAGGGATGAAAAGGGCATTGTCTATGGATATCCAAGTATAATTGAAGTAGACGTGGCTATAAAGGATAAGGAGCACATCTTAGTTGAAGTGAAATCTCGGGTATCGAAATCCGATGTGGCTGAACTGTATAAAATCGGTAAGTTGTATGAAGAAGTGGAGGGGGTTAAGCCTAGATTAGTGATAGTTGGAGGCTTTATAGACACTGATACGAATTATCTGGCTAGGAAATTGGGAGTGGAGATAATTCCAATAATAACGAAGTAATTACTGGAATTATTTTGGAGGAGGTTAAAAGACGTATGCTTAATGAGATTAAGAAGAAGGCTAGGGAGTTGAGTGAAGGATTTCTCACGTATCTGATGAGGAGATAGTTAAGATTATTCGTGAGGATAGGGAGAACTCGTAGTTATGTACCTATTCATGCATCCCCGTTGTTAAGCCTTTTGCTCATGGCTCGACATTGGATTTAGTGTTTTTATGAACGTCTTAATGCCATATGGAAGGAGTACGTCTTATTGAAGAGAATTGATGACGATACTACATCGGAGTTCTTAGACCTTATAGGGAAAGTATTTAAAGTTGCCAATGTACAATCGGTAAGCGGCTTAGAGGGGAGGTCTTCAATATGGCCCTTAAGAAACGAATGACGATATATGACGCTGCCTATTTTATGTGTTGCAATAAAGAACAAGTCTACCCTTGTGACTAATGACGAGGAGTTCAGGAAAAAGGCGTTAAAGTACGTAGAGGCCATTAAGAGTAGTGAGTTGGCCTCTAGATATGCGAGTTAATGATCCCCGAAGCACAGTACCAAGTAGAGTTAGGAATTAAAGTGCCGTGGGTCTATCCTATGAAGCCCTGGTATCCTGTCGTATACTCTATCCGTAGATATTATTGTCCTATCCGGATCATAAAGTAGTGCGGTCGCTGCATGATATGCATCAAATATAGACGATATATTGTATTCTACCATTAACGTCAGCGCCGTTAAGTCAATATCCAACGTCGTCGGTACCCAAATGATGTTCTCTATCCTCGTAAGCGCTACTACCTTTTCTAGCACCTTATTAAGTTCTATGCCTAAATTGCGAGCAACATAGTATATTTCATGAATTAACTCGCGACTGGCATATAGCTCTAGTTCACCATGCTCAGCCTTAGACAGAATCCTTTTAGCATACGGTTTAAGCCAATCATCATCCTTTATATGGGCCACAATAATGTCAGTCTCTATCAGCATGCTTGTATCTCCTCTCTAATTTTTCCTTAACTTCCTTTAAAGCCTCCTCCTCAATGATCTTTTTAAGCTCCCTTCTGCTAACTTTAGCCTTAATCCATTTACCGCTAGCATCAATAGGCCTAGGCGGAATCGGTATGAGAATTATGCGCGTACCAGCACAGATTACTAATACCTTATCGCCTGGCTTAACCATATCTTTAGGAAGCTTAACCCTATATCTATCATCCACAGTAACCACAATGGCCAAGATATATCCCCACTTTTATAGTTTAACCCCAAATTAATATACTTGTCCCCATTAATACAAATAAGCCCACGACACTATGACTCATCCTTTTCCTTTTTCTTCCTCTCCCTCTCCTCCCAATACTTCTTCCTCACAAAAGCTAACGTCATCGTCGCGTAGAGATGTAGCTTCCAAGCCTCAACATAATGCCCATACTCCCTGACAACCTTCCTAGCAAGCCTCCTGAACTCCTCAGCCTCCTCAAGAGTTATCTCGTTCCTCTCGCTCTTCTCGAAATAAAGTTTTATCTTCTCCCAATCCTCCTTAGTCAAAGGATTGGATGACAAAGCTAACTTCATCATCCTCTTAACTTCATTCACCAAAAGATCCCTAGCAGCAGGCCTTAGAACACTCTCATGAATTAAAAACTCAACAAAGAACTCCTGATAACCAACATATGCATCAGCTAAATTAAATAGTCCCCTCCTGAGATGATCAAGCCTAGTCTCAATTTGAGCGAACTTCCTCCCAAGCCAATAAGCTAACGTAGCTATCGACACAATTACTGTAGCTATAGTGCCTAGCAAGCCAATGACAATCCCTTCCATTTACATCGCGCCCTCTAATACCCAACTTAAATTAGGACAAGAGGCATATATAAAACCCGCTATTAAGCACACCTCAGCCAAACCAGATCACAATCTCACCTTACCTTATCTCCACCATCTAATAATAAGCCCTTAAGGAACTATCTTAATCTCCTTAACGGCCTTGAAATCCTCATCAAACGTCGCAATAGCACTAGCCCTTACCCTCAACGCTACAGCAACATGAATAGCATCCGCTGGAAGCAAACCATACTTCTCAATTATATTAAGAGCCCTAAGCCAATCATCATACGTTACGTACTCCACACGAAGCCCCCTCATAAGTAAGTACTCTATGTAATTACGGAATGATCTAAGCAACTCAACACACTTACTCCTAACGCCATCATCCAACCTCAACGCCTCCCTAATCCTCCAAACATCCTTAGTATCAAGAAGTTCACTCGCCTTAGCAAAGATAAGCTTAAAGAAAATTTCCTCAAGAACCATTGGCGTGATATAACCTAAAACCTTGCTCTCCTCAACCATCTCAAGAATTTCCTCAGCCTTATCAGCACCAGGCTCATCCAGTAGCAACTTAAGAAAGACCGAAGAATCTATGAAAAGCCTCATTTAGACACCCAATAGATCTCCTCAAGCTCCCTCAAAGTTAACTTACTCTTAACCAACCCCCTCATCCTCGAGGTCATAGACTCCTTCTCGTTAACGGTTATAAACATCTCCATAGCCCTCCTAATAGCCTCACTCCTACTCATACCTAGGAGCTCGGCTACCTTACTAAATCTCTCAAGCAACTTCCTATCAACCCGTAGGTAGATTCCTACAGAGCCCATATACACCATATTTACGTATATTCACCTAGAACATAATACATAAACACTTCGTTAGACTAGATACTCTTCCTGACCTTCTCAGGAGGATCATCCTTTAGGCGCCATAACCCTTTTTTAAAATCCAAGAGAATTACTCCAAACTCGCTGGCTACATAATCACTTATCACTACTTCATCTACGTACGGATTTACAATTACGTTTACCTTAACCTTCTTCGGCTCCCTATCGCCTAAGACGAGCTCTAATTCCGCACAGGCCCTATAATATGGATTCACAGTCTCCCCTCCACCAGTATCAAGTATTGCCGTCGCAGTAGAGCGTGGAGGCCAAAGGTCCAATAACCTAGCTAGATCCATTGGAATAACTATATCTGGCTCATCAGATTCAAAGCCACTATTCAGTAATGCGCTTCCCTCAACAACCCTATCACCTACACGAATCCTAACTCTAACGCGACATACCATACTTTCTCACTCAATAACCCTCTTCTTCTTCATATATCCAAGCCTCCTCCTTGGAATAAACTTCGATACAAACTCCCTTAAAACCCTTATCTCTTCTCTTCTCTCCTTAACCTTGTCTCCCATAAACCATACCCCTAAATGTTATAACAGCACAAGGCTATTTAAGCACTAGGAGCGTACTAAAACAACTAATCCCCCCGAACTCGTAACCAGTTTGATAACTATGAACAATACCTCATGGACATCAATCCCTTCTCCTTATAAGCTCACATGTCCTCTCAAACAACTTGCTTACATAAGGCATATAAAACCTCACATGATCAATAGCTAACGACGCCTCATGGAATCCCCATACGTGTAAATCGTATGCTATAGACCACGCGATATTGATAAGGGGCTCACTCAACTTCGACGAAAGAACCTTAGCAGCCCTAGATAAAAGCCTAGTATATCAGCGCCCCTCCCTATACGCCTCGTTGGCCTCAGGAATTCTAAACTTCACCGCAAGCGCCTTAATACATTCCCCAGCCACCTTATACAACTCCTCACTAGCCCAAACAGAATCCCCCTTAGAAATGCATTCCTTAGCCTCCTTAAGATACCTATCAGCCAACTCTAAGCGAGCACCTATCACGATATCAACTACCCCTTAACGTAACCCAAGCTTCCTCTCAGCATACTCACAACCCATCCACCTCCAACTTTTCGCTACCCCCTCAACCATTACCTCTGATCGCAAGGAAAGAGCAAGCCTCATCCACCTATCAACTCTCTCCATAAGGCCCTCGTCCAAGACCTCAATAATAA
>Ga0180300_10000308_pt1 | contig 20861 bp, 19 predicted proteins | sample GuaBasSediGuay15_FD_121798 | JGI IMG/M metagenome (GOLD analysis project Ga0180300, IMG submission 121798) | Subseafloor sediment microbial communities from Guaymas Basin, Gulf of California, Mexico - Guay15, Core 4569-2, 21-24 cm | ecosystem: Environmental > Aquatic > Marine > Hydrothermal...
GTAATCAATCCATCTTAAAGAAGGAAACACTTTAAATTCTTTCTCAACAAAACTTCCAATTTTATACTGATTCTTTTTTCTATTTATTTTACCAAATTGACTTTCGCAAGTATATACAGATTTGTCAATGTCTGTATCAAATTTTACCCTTATCCTTATTCTTGGATGATTGTTTTCAACAGAAGTAATGAAGTCTATTCTTGGTATATCTTTGTAAACAATTATTTTCTTTTTGAAACTTATAAATTTATGTTTCCACATTATAGGTTTTAATTTATCTATTAGTCTGTATGGCCATCTTAGTGAGTAATAGTCAACTTCTATATTTATAACTCTTCTCAAAGGAGATTTATCAATCCAGAAATTCTTAACCCTAAAAGAACCGTACTTTATTCCTTCTCCACTTTCTGTTTTTAAAGGTATTCCTAAAGTTTCTCTGTGATAATACAGATCACCAACTTCTTCTTCAATTATTAATTCATTACCCTCGCATATTTTTTTGTTGTTTTTTACCACATTTATAAGTCCTGTATCAGGAGAAAAGCTGAGTTTAAAAAATTTTGTTTTGATTGTGTTTCCGATTATTTTTATGAAAGTATCCCTCTCGCAGTTTGGTGCTCTCTCCATAATTTTGTAAACTTTGTATCCGATCGGAGGAACATTTGCAACAAAACCAATTCTTGCACTTCTTAGAGATTCATCTTTGTATCTTGAAAATCTTATAACTTCAACATCTATCTCCTCGTCTTCACTCTTTAGACCTTTTATCTTAAATACTTTTCCTTTATCAAAATTAAGATCAATTTCAACCCAGTTTGAAACACTCCAAGATAAAGGATTAAATACAACTATATCCCCATAAGTCTCGTCCTTTGCATCATTTTTAATAATAGATTTTAGTATGTGAGGAAGTAAGTAGGCAAGTTTATCTTTCAAGAATTCTATGTCTTGTCTCGCTTCTCCATATCCTGTATCCATTCCAGTACCTGGGACGACATCATGAAAAGCCAAAAATAATATTTTTTTCCAGCATTCTTTTAATTCATCTGGATAATAGCTATCTATAAGGGAATTAATTGTAGCAAATTTTTCAAGACTTAGCAATTTGTTTTCATATTTTCTTAAGCTTTTTTTAAGCCATATTCTGCTTGATGCAGTATCTGGAAATACCTGAGAATACTTTTCAGAATACATTTCACCTTTCCTTACCGGAAGTTTTTTAATATTTTTTTCTATGTTCTTGAAAAATTCTGAAGGAGTTGAAATTTTCATTCTGCTATTAGATTTTTTATTAAAATTCCTAACAGCTTCTGTAGTTTCCTTCTGAGGCATTGTAACACCGCTTCCCGAAGGCATAAGTATATGATTTGTTGCAGCCACATTCTTTAATTTTTTGTAGTTCTCATCAAGTTTTTCCAAATTTAAACCAGCTCTGTATCCCAAAGGCATAAAGTGAGAAATAATTCTGGTTCCATCCAAACCTTCCCATATAAATTCTGAAGGTTTTTTCTCCGGACATCCTCTCCTGAATGCAAGATATTTATATCCGCTCTTTCTATATATCTGAGGAAGTTGAGCATTCAATCCAAAAGAATCTGCCTGCCACATCACCGGCACATCAACTCCAAATTTCTTTTTTACAAATTGCTTGCCAAACATTATTTCTCTAATTAAAGTTTCTCCTTGAGGGAGCATTGTATCAGCCATCAGATATTCTCCGTCCGCAATCTCAATTCTTTTATTCTTCACATATTTCACAATTTTTTTGAAAAGGTTAGGATATCTTTTTTCAACTTCTTCCAAAAGATAAGTTTGTTCTATGAGAAATTTGTAATCTTTATCTTTTTCCAACAAATCAACAACATTCTTCAAAATCAAATCTATATTTATATAAAAATAATCTTCCTTTGTAAAAATCCATATTGCATCATAGTGAGTATGCGGAACTAAATAAATTTGATCTTTAAATTCTTTTTTCCTCTTCATAATCTAACACAAATTTTTTTATAATTTCAACCCATCCCGCAGGTCCTATTCTGGCAGCTTTGTAAATTTTATCAATCTTTAAATTAGCCCAGCTTCCATCTGAATTTTTTACTATTGCTGCTATATCAACAACCTCAAGCATTTTTTCATCATTTTGTGCATTACCTATTCCAATTGTTGTTATATTTCCAAATTCTCTGTACATATCAGATAATATTTTAACTGCTTTTCCTTTATCCGCACCCTTTCCGAAAACCTGTATAAATTTTCCACCCTTTACAACATTAAATTTCTTTTTCAATTCCTTTAAAGCTTCTTCTTCAACTTCAATTAGGGTTTCTCCAAATTCTCTTTTCTTTGCAAGTCTGGCACTTTTTAAATCCAATCCACTTACTTCCGCAACCTCTTTATCTGTCATATCACCATATCCTTTCACTTTGTAATTTTTCTTCAGTCTTTCAATTTCCTTTCTGATATTTTCAATTTTTGTTCCCAATAAAATTACCTCATATTTATCTCTCACTTCTCCGACTTTTTTACCAAAATATCCTTTAGGAATATAAATTGCCGAGCCATTTTCAACAATAAAAGGATGATCAAGTTTCATCTTTTTTCTGATAACCTCCTGTTCTGCTTTTGTCTTCGCAGAGCAAAAAATTATTGGCACTTTCCTCTTTCTCAAAATTTTCAAAACTGGCAAAGCTTCTTTATAAGAATAGTTTTCATCAAGCAAAGTTCCATCCAAATCTGTGAAAATTACATAAGAGTTCTTTTTATCAAAATTTATCATAATATAACAATTTGTGGAAAAAATAATTAATATCAAGGTTTGACTCTTTTAAATTTCTCATCATGAAACAAATTTGATAGAAATAGATTTTTTCTATATTCTTCAAAATATATATTCCATCACCGAAAACTATAAATACTTTTAATATATTATATATTAGTGGTGAATTAAAATGGCAGAAAGAATTGATAGATATAACCCTCGTGAAGGATTAAATGAAGATTTGCTAAGAGTTATAGATGAAGCTGAAAAAATAGATGGTCACAGATTAGGATATTTGTTTCTTAATTTACCTGATAAACTTACTGGTTTATATTCTTATCCAGAACAAACTAAATATTCTTATGGATTAAGGATACCTGTAAAAAAAGGGTTAAATTTAGGAGAATCATTAAAGAAAGCTTGGAAGGGAAATATAAAGGATGAAAGCAGTTCTACAAATCTTAGATATAAAGTAGATGAAAAAATAATTGTTCAGTATGCCTGGCCTAGAAAAGATGTGATGGAAATATTAACTTTTGATGAAGAAGATGAAGAAAAATTTGAGGATATTAGAAAAAAAGTAGTACAGCTTAGTAATTCACTTTTTGAAACATTGAAAGAAGATGGATATATAAGATATTAGAGTAATTTACTTCTTAAAATTAAAGTTTAATTCTCTAAACTCTAAATAAAACCCATATTTTTTAAATGCAAGTGCTTGCCAAAATCATCTTATTTCTTCAATATTTTCATTAATGATTATTGGGTTTAAAGCAATTATTTCTTCATAGTATGGTAAACTCTCAGATGGTTTTTTCCACAAAAATATTTTTTTGTTCAAATGATAAGCTATTCCCATTTCTAGAAAAGTGTTTCCTCCAATGTATCCTTTCTTTCCATCTTTATCCAAGTTTAATACCAATATAGCATCACTATTTCTAATTTTTTCAATATGTTTATTAATCAACATGGTTTTTATTTTTAATAAATCATCTGTTAAATTATATTTTCTCATTTTGTAATAATCTGTTGTATGAATTATTTTCCCATTTATTTTAATTTCTTGAGGATAAACAGAAACATCGTGTCCCTCTTCTTCCAGCTTCTGTTTTATCTCATAAGTTTCCTTTGCAAAAAATGCTGATGAACAAATTGTGATTCTCATAATTATATATTTATTTAAATCATTCAGCAGTTGCAAGCATTTTTAAATAAAACTGCAAATAATTTTTATTTTTGATTAATCTTAATTCCGACAATACTTGAAATTCCGTTTTCGGAAACCACACCATAAACCTGATCGCTCTTTGAGATTGTAACATCATTATGGGTGATGATTATGTATTGCTGTTCCTTAGAGAATTCTTTAATCACTTCTATAATTTTTTTTGTGTTTTCGCTGTCAAGGGCGGCATCGATCTCATCAAGCAAAACAAAACAACTCGGCCTGCATCTCTGTATTGCCAGAAGAAAACCTATTGCGGTTATTGTTTTTTCTCCTCCAGAAAGAGAATCAATACCAAGAAGTCTCTTTCCCTTCGGTCTTGCTTTTATTAGCAGTCCAGAATAAATATTTCCCGGCTCTTCCAAAACAATATAACCTTCTCCACCGGTAAACTTTGAATAAATGTCTCCAAATTCTTTATTTACAACTTCAAACAAATCCATAAATTTTTCTTTTCTTCGATTTTCAATCTCTGTTATTACTTTCAAGATGGCATATTTTTCTTCAATAATTTTTTCAACTTTCTCCTTCAAATCCTCGTACTCGCTTCTGTATTTTTCAAAATCTTCAACAGATTTCCAGTTTAAAGGACCCAACTTATTGATTTCGTGTGTATAACTTCTTAACTTTTCTTTTAATTCTGGAATGCTTCCTTCTTCCACTTCATCAAACAATTCTGTTTCGGAAAGTTCATCTTGATAATTCTTAATTTCCACTTCTACTCTTGCAAGCTTTATTTTTTCGTCAGATAATTCGCTCTGCAATCTCAATTTTCTTTCATAAATTTTTCTTCTTTTCTCTTGAATTTTTCTTATTTCTTCTTCTATTTTTTCGGCTTCTTTTCCAATGCCCGCATATTTGCTGCTTGTTTCCTCTCTTTTTTTTGATATTTTTTTCAATTCTTCGTTCAATTTCTCCAGCTCTTTTTCCAGATTTTTGTTTTCTTCAGTTAAATGTCCAATCTCCTTTTTAATTTTATTTTCATCAAAAAGCTGTTCTTTATATCCTCCTAAAACGGCACCGCTTTTTTCTATCAGAGAACCTTCTAAAGTTGCGATTCTGTATTTATTCACAAATGGCTTAGAATTTTCCAGTTCATCTATAATTATTGTATTTCCCAATGCATATTCCACGACATTTCTGAATTTTTCATCAAAACTAACAAGATTTATTGCATTTCCAATTACTCCTTTTCCTTCCGGAGTTTGAATAACATTTCCTTTAATTTTATCAAGAGGGAGAAATTTCGCCCTTCCTATTTTGTTTTCTTTCAAATATTTTATATAAGTTGGTATTTTATCAAAAGATTTTATAATTATATCATTTTTTGTATTTCCAAGGGCAACATCAATCGCCTGCTTATATTTGGGATCGCAATCCAGAATTTGTTCAACAGTTCCAAGAATATCTTCCTTTCCAAGTAAAAATTTAATTGCTTTTGGCTTATTTATTTCAGAAATCTGTTCAAGGTATTTTTCCAATCTTTCTTTTTCCCTGTTATTTAAATTTATTTTGTTTTCTAATTTCATAATTTCGCTTTTTACTTTTTCTTGCTCTTCTATTACCTTAACTTCCTCGCTTCCTCTGAAAATATTTTTTGTATATTCCCTTAATTTGTTTTCTAATTCCTCAATTGTTCTATCCATATCCTGAATTTCTTTGTCTATTCCCTTTATTTTTTCCTCATATTCCCTTGCCTTTTCGCCAATTCTTTCTTTCTTACTTAAGCATTCATCCAGATTTTTCTTTAAAATTGAGAATCTTATTTTTTTAATTTTTGAATTCAGTTCATTATAGGTTTCAACTTTTCTTTTCTCAACAGAAATATTCTGAAATAATTTTTCTCTTTCCTTTAAAAGCAAACTTTGTTCTTTTAAAATTTCATCAACTTTTTTCAATTCAATTTCGCTCTTTTTCTTTTTTTCATCAAACTCTGCCAGCCCGGCAAGTTCGTCTATAATTTGCCTTCTTTCTATTGGATTCATTTCAAGGACTTTTGTGATGTCTCCTTGCGCAACTATATTTATCCAATCTGGAGAAATCCTTGCCTCTCTTAACAAATCAAGAATATATTGCCTTGTTTCTATTTTCTCATTTAATCTGTAAGTTGATTGTCCTTGTTTGTTTATTTTTCTTTCAATTTTAATTACATTTTCATCTAATTTTATTTCTCTGTCCGAATTGTCTATTTCTAATTCTACCTTTGCACTTTCAGATTCTCCATTATTACTCTTGAAAATTAAGTCTTCCATTTTATCTGCTCTTAAGGCTTTTGCAGAATTTTTGCCAAGAACAAATGAGAAAGCATCTAATAAATTTGATTTTCCAGACCCATTGCTCCCAGCAATAGATGTTATTCCATCTCCAATAACTAATGTTGTCTTATTCCTGAAAGATTTAAAACCTTGCAAAGTTATTCTATTCAGTTTTACCATAATAATCCTTCTAAAAAAATAAACTTTTCTCAACAAAAATTAAATTTGGAAATTGTATGAATTATTATTATATAATAAAAATAAATTATGAGTCCTCAAAATTTTAAATTTAAAGAATGTCTTTTTTATGAAAAATTGCCTGGTAAAAAAGTTAGATGTAAACTCTGTCCAAGAGAATGTTATATTCAGAATAATTCTACTGGTTTTTGCAGGGTTAGAAAAAATCTGGATGGAAAGCTTTATTCTCTTGTTTACTCAAGACCTTGCACTATTTCAATAGACCCTATTGAGAAAAAACCTTTATTTCACTTTCTTCCAGGTACTAGTTGCTTATCAATTGCAACTTGCGGATGTAATCTTGCTTGCACTTTTTGTCAAAATTATGAAATTTCTCAGGGTGAAATTTTTGGAGAATTTCGCTCTCCAGAAGAAATAGTAGATTTAGCAAAGAAATACAAAGTAAAAACAATAGCTTACACTTACACAGAACCAACAATTTTCTATGAATATTCCTTGGATATAATGAAGTTAGCAAAAAAAGAGGGTTTGAAAAATGTTTGGGTTTCAAACGGTTATATTAACAAAGATCCAATTAAAAAAATTATACCTTATCTTGATGCGATTAATGTTGATGTAAAAGGACCAGAAAAACTCTATTCAAGTCTTTGTTATGCTTCTCTAAAACCTGTTTTGGAAGCTCTTCTTGAATTCAGAAAAGTATGGATAGAAATTACGAGTTTAATTATTCCAACTTATAATGATTCAAAGAAGTGGGTTAGTTATCTATCAAATTGGATTAAAAATAATTTGGGAGAAGATACTCCTCTGCATCTTTCAAGATTTTATCCATCATACAAATTGAGAAATTTAGAGCCAACAAAAATTTCAGTATTAAAGGAATTGTATAAAGAAGCAAAGAAAAAACTAAATTATGTTTATATTGGGAATGTTTTTGATTCAAAATATGAAAGCACTTATTGTCCGAGATGTGGAGAATTAATTGTTAGGAGAGAAGGATATAATGTAGACTTTGAAGGCTCTAAATGCAAAAAATGTAACACTGAAATTCCAGGAGTTTTCAGTTAATTGTCTTCAAAAAAATCCTTTAACTCTGTTTCAGCAATTGTCTCCTCAAAAGGACCTTTAACAATACCGAAATTAGAGAAAACCGTTTCACAATTTACGCATTTGTAGTATTTTCCTTTTTTCACACCTTTCATTCCGCAAACAGGGCAATACTTTTTTCTAAAGTAGAGGAACATAATAGTAATTACAAAATTATTTATAATTTTATTTTCTTAAAATTTCTAAATACTTTGGTTTTAGTTTGTCAATGTCCTGAATTATTTCTGCTTGAATCTCTATCTGCTCGCTTGGAATGACAAATCCAAAAATTCTAACCAATTTGTTTTGCTTTAACTCAGGTTTTGGAATTTCTTCAGAAAAAGATATATTTATTTTTCCCGTTCCATCATCTAAAACAATTAAATTTTCTCCAATATCTATTATTTTTCCGATTAAGGAAACTCTTGAATCCAGATTTGGATTTATTTCAGAAATTTTTCTTTTTACAGCGGGTTCTATTTTAAATTCTATTGCCATAACATAATTTTGTTTTAATCTTAAATAGCGGGGGGTGGATTTGAATTCGGCAAAATTCTTCCACCGACCTTCGGGTTATGGGCCCGACGAGCACTCCAGACTTGGAGAGTTATACTTAAAAATATAACTTTGCTCCACCCCGCTATAATTTAATTTCATTCTAAATTTTAATATTGTTTCGCAATTGTTAGAAATTTATTTTGCAGATATAAACATAGTTTTTGATTAAGAAGTATAAATAACCTCTCTTCAAATTTTCTAACAGACAGATAATTAGTTTTCTATGTAGATTATGGGTTTTTTATTGGGAATTGATGAAGCGGGAAAAGGTCCTGTAATTGGTCCTTTGGTTATTGCTGGGGTATTAATTTCCGAAGAAAATGAGGGAAAATTAAAAAAACTTGGAATCAAAGATTCAAAAGAACTATCTCCAGAAAAAAGAAAAAAATTTTCCGAAGAAATCAAAAATTTATCTGAAGATTTTGTTGTTTTAAAAATTTCGGCAAGGGAGTTGAATAAAGAGATGGATACAAAAACTCTAAATGAAATTGAAATTGGTAGAATAGCGCAGATAATTAATTCCTTCTGGATGAAAAGACCAAAAGTTTATATTGATGCTTTAGAAGCAAATACAAAAAAATTTAAAGAAAAAATTTTGTCAAGATTGAAAGATAAAAAAATTGAGATAATTGCCAAAAATAATGCGGACAAAACTTATCCAGTTGTTTCAGCAGCATCAATAATTGCAAAAGTGACGAGGGATTCAGAAATTAAAAATTTGCATAAAAAATACGGATTTTTCGGTTCTGGTTATCCCTCAGATGAAAGAACAATAGAATTCTTAGAAAAGTTGGATAGAGAAGTGTACAATAAAATTGTGAGACTAAAGTGGGAAACATCAAAAAATATTTTAAAGAACAAAAAGCAAAGAAAGTTGTTAGAATTTTGATAAAAATTCACGGGAGCAGATCACCAATTCTCATAGTAGAAAATTATTCTTCAATTCTTGGAGCCAGGATAAACCCAAGTTTTACTTTATCCCTGATCATAAATTCAAGATGCAAAGGATAGTCATTGTTTAGTTCTATTTTAACTTTGTCTGTTAATTTACTTGCTTTTAGCATTTTGCTTAGATATTCTATTGAATATCTTGCAATAATTTCACCCTTAGAATTTAGAGAGTAAAGTTGCGGGTTTCCAGAATCTATTTTTATTTGAGTATAACTTGAATCTCCTTCAGCTCTTAAAACTAATGAATCTTTTGAAAGTTTTATAGATATTCCATCAGAAATCAATGCACCATTTTCAACACCTTCTTTTAAAATTGAAGGGTCTAATTCAGCAGAATTCTCAAATTTAAATCTGCTTAAATCTTGCATTTCTTGCTCTGCAACAGAGATTATTGGAATTGCAAATTGCCTGATTGTTTTTCCTTCCAAAGTCAACTCAAATCTATCCTCATTTTCATCCAGACCCAAAATTAATTTATCATCTGATTTTGCTTTTTTTATGAACTGAAGCATTCTTGGAATGTTCAAACCAACTTCAACATCTTTATCGCAGGTATAACTTTCAAATGCTGTTGGAAGAATTAAAAAATCTACTACAGCAATAACTGCTCTGTCAGGGCAAACAAGGGATATTCCATCTTTTTTAATACTGAATGTGCCTTCATCAACTATTTCTGCAATTGCATTAAAACTCTCTCTCAATAAACCAACATCATCTAATACTGCTTTAAACATAAATATTATATTAAAAGTATTTATTAATTATTATTTCCAATTTTTAACAATTAATTCTGCCAATTTTATTGTTTCTTTTAAATCTTCGGCATGAAAAATGCTGTGTGGTGTATGCATATTTCTTATCGGTATATTCAGAGAGCAACTTAAAATTCCTTTCTTCGTTATCTGGGTAATTGCGGTATCAGTCATTCCCCCATCAACCAATTCCAACTGATATTTAATCTTGTTCTTTTTTGCCAGATTAAGAATGAATTTTTTTAAGTTTTCAGGTAAAATTGCCCCATGACCTTCGCATTCTATCAAACTTATTGTGACTCCTTTTCCAAGCTTTATTTCGCTTTCTTTCTCAGAAACAGATGGAACATCTCCAGCAATTGAGGTATCTATAACTATGGCTAAATCCGGCTCTATTGAATAAACTGCAGTTCTCGCACCTTTCAATCCGACTTCTTCTTGAGATGAAAAAATAAAGTAAATATCATTTGGATTTTTTATTCTCTTTAAAATATCTATCAAACAATAAACTCCAAGTCTGTTATCTAAAGCTTTTCCAATAAAAGTGTTTTTTTGCAATTGTTTAAATTCTGATTTGAAATAGATGGGTGTGCCTTTCTCAATATTTAATTTTTCTTTACCCGTCATCCCAACATCTATGTACATTTCATCGTATTTGATAATTTTTTTTCTTTCTTCTTCCTTTTGCAAGTGGACAGGTTTTGAGCCAATCACTCCCTCTATTTCTTTTTCTCCTTTTATTATAACTCTTTCAGAGAGCAAAATTTTATCATCAATTCCCCCGATTTTTGAGAATTCTATGAAGCCCTTATTTATTCTTTTCACAACAAGACCAACTTCATCCATATGTGCAACAAAAGCGATTTTTTTTCTGTTTTTTGCAGAACCTTTTTTTAGGGCGATTAAGTTTCCAAGAGTATCTTCCGTTATTTTATCTGCATATTTTGAAATCTCCTTTTTTATCACTTCCCTAATCTCGGTCTCAAAACCTGAAACACCCGGGGTTTCACTTAATTTTTTTAATAAATTGATATCCATATTATTAATTAAAAAATAAGTAAAAATAAAGAAAATATGTGTTGTGATATATATCTTCAACAATAGAAGTCTTTATATAGTATTAATCACTATATAGTTATGACAGATGACTGCAATACATTGGGGAACAGATTAAGTGACCAAATTACAAGAATGGAAAATTATATTTTAGAGTTAGTAGAAGATGAAGGTCTTTATAATCTCAGAGAAGATGGTTATGATCCAAAAGAACATGTTAAACTTATGCATGAATTTGAAAAAATTAACGAAAAATTGAGATCTACAAGGTTTCTTAGTCGTTACAATCCATTTAACAAATATGTTAGAGAGCTTGCCAAAAAAGAAAAAAAATTGCAGAAGAAATTAGAACCTTACAATAAATTTGTTCTTACTGACTATATTAAAGTTCAATGCGAAAGGTTAAGAGATTCTTACGAAGAGGTAAAAGATAAAAAAAGTTACATTGATGAAGGAAAAAAGCCAGGAGACAAACATTCAACTCTGAAAAAGATTGGGGCTGTTGTTGGGATGGGTCTAATTGGAGCAGGAATTATCTTTGGTGCAAGTTTTATTGGAAAGAAAGATCAAAATAATCTAAAAGATCATGTCTATGAAAACATGGAAAAAATTAATAGTACCTTGCATGAAAAAGGATTTTCATACCGCTTTGATAACATTACGGATAATGTAAATCTTCATGAAATTGTACCTTATAATTTTAAAATAACAGGGCAGGGATCCTTTGGTATTGATATAGCAATAGACGACAACAAAATCCCTGAAAATATCAAAACTTTTAAAGCTTTAGTAGAACTTGGTTCTATATTAAAAAATAATAAAGAAATTGCTCCACAAATGAATTGTTATAAGTTTTTAGTGGGAGAGAAAGAAAATTATACAATTAATATTATCCTTCCAGTACTAGATCATCCAAATGATATTATTCCTCCTTCAGAATTAATAAAAACTAAAATAGGTGATTGTGAAGATTACTCATTATTATATGCAAGCTATTATAATACTCAAAATATCCCCGCCTTTGTCATTATAGATAATGGTCATGCAGTTGCTGCTGTAGGAGATATACCTTTTAATCCTGATGAACTTAAAGAGTACATCAAAGAAAACAGAACATTTATTGTAGGAAGCTCAGAATATCTAAACAAAGATAAATCTTTTGATTTTTCTATAACTGTAAAACCAACTTGCACAAGAGATATTCTTAATAACTTGAAAATAAAATATTCATCTGCTGATATACGTGCAATAATATCGAAAGATAATATATTGATAAAAGAAGGTCCATATTATTTTAATCTTTCTGAATTTGGATATCTTGATAAAGAATATGCAAAGGAAGCTGCAGATTACTTAAATATGAATATTTCAAAAGACGAAATAGATAAAATGGCTGATGAATATTATAAGTTTTACGGAACCTTGGCAAAAAAAGCAATAGAATCACAAAGAGAGAATAATATGGAGTTTTATCAAAAAATAAAAAACGTATTAAATGATTCGTATGAGGAAAAAGCTGTAAAAAATTTTTTTAACGAAACTTTTATTAATAATTTTTGACTGTACTACCATTCAACAATTTTACATTTGTAAATATTATTAACACAATTGTTTTTGGATTATTTTACAAAGAAAAAATAAAAATAAATCAGTTAATTATGTGGTTAAGTGTTTTTGTAATTCTGATAACTTCAATTTCTATATATTATTCAGGAGAATATTTTGCTTCTGCATCTAGTAAAGTTGGAGATTATTTGGGGCTTTCAAAATCTGCTAAAGGAGCAACTTTAGATGCAATTTCCAGTTCCATGCCGGAGTTAATGATTTCTTTATTTAGTTTAATTGTTTTTCATGAGTTTTCAGTTGGGATTGGGACAATTGTTGGCTCCGCGTTATTTAATATTCTTATAATTCCTGCGGTTTGTGTTTTTTTAGCTCCAGTAGTTTTTAAAGTTAGTGACGAAGTTGTTCATAGAGATGGATTATTTTATAATCTGACAATTATAATTCTTTTAACTGCAATTTTCTTTTCAAAAGAATGGTCTGTTTCAGTTGCGATAATATTTTTGGGAACCTATTTTTTGTATATTTTTGAAATCTTCAGACACGGAAGTACACAAAATTATGTAACTAATTTGCTTGAATTTTTTAAACATGGTCCTAAATTGCCAAAGAAAAGAGTGAAAAAAAGAAAGACGAAGGTTAGATTTGAAATAGGAATAATGTTATTTACCTTGTTGATTATTGCTGTTTCAAGCTATTTTTTAGTTGAGCATGCTATTTCTCTTTCCCATTTTCTTGGAATACCTCCTATTATTATAAGTTTTACAGTTATCGCTGCTGCAACAAGTTTTCCTGATTTGGTTGTATCGGCCACTAATGCAAAAAAAGGAGATATTTCTGATGCTTCTTCAAATGTTTTTGGATCAAACATTTTTGATATACTTGTTGGTTTGGGACTTCCCATTTTTATAGCCCGTCTAATTAAAATTCCTGTAATTATCTCTGTTGAAAGCATGACCATTGTATTTGGACTTTTAGCTTCTACTGTACTTGTATTATATATTTTTGCGGAAAAAATGATTTTAACAAAACCAAAAGCGGTTTTAATGCTTTTAATTTATTTAGGACTGGTTGCTTATACAATATTTTTAGTTTAATTATGAGATAATTATGAGGAACTTCATCTTTCTGTTTTTATTTCTCATTGTCTTTTTGTCAGGATGCACCATTCCATATTTTCCTAATAGTTCGGGAATTGAGCCGACAAAGCCATTGACAATTTCTTTGAGTTCTGATTTAACCAGAGTTAAATCTCAAGATATAACCTATCTTTATTTAATTCTTGATAATCTGGATAAGAAAGAAAAATATAAAGTGAGTGCAAAGATAATAAATTCAGGGCTTTTTAATATTCCTGAAACTTATAAGGAGACAGAATTGTCAGGATTGCAGAAAAAAACTTTGGAATTTAAATTAAAAGCTCCAAATGTTTCAGCAGAAACTCCTTCAAAAGTAAGTGTTGAAACAACAATTTCAAAAGATTTTGTTTTTTATCTTCCAATTCTTTTTGCTGATTCTGAGTATTTAAGAGAATGTGAGACAAGAGGAGAACCAGTCCAAAAGAGACAAAAAACTTATTCTTTTTCAGATAATCTTATAAGGGTTGTTGTGGAATTAAATAAAGAGCCTCCTATAGAGATTAAAGAGGGGAGAGGAACAGCTTATGCAAATATAGAAGTATACCCCCTTGGAGGAGGAATTTTGAAGTTTAGAGATATTAAGATTGAAGGAATTAGTTGTAAATCAATTGAAGATTGTGAAATAAATAAACTTCAAAAAACAGCTTCCCTCCCATTTTCTTCCGGTTATGTAAAAGATATAGAAGAGAAGAAGTTTGAGGTAAAAATTAAGTATGATTATAAAGAAATAAAATCCTTAAGTTTTACAATTTTGCCTGAAGTTGCTGAATATGTCCCTCCATCAGAGATTCCTGGGGTCCCAGCAAAAGCTATTGAACTAGAAAAAGGAGGCAAGTTAAATGTTGGAGAAGTAGGCTATTTTGATTTTGAATATTGGCAAACTGCTTGCAAGTGGCCATACACAGCGCACTGTAATAAATTTAATTTTTACTGCGGAAAAAAAGAATTTGAAATAACCTTTGCAAGTATTAATAATAAGAGTGCAGATAATCCTGAAAAAGTTAGCGGAAACAGAGGAATAAGACTGAGAATTGATAGAGGAATTGATACAGAGTTTGTACCAAAGCACAGCGATGAATATCTAAATATTAATGATGAAAAATATTTATGGAAAGGGGATTGGATAAATAATTATATTTATCTTAAATATGTTGCAATGGATTTGAAAGACACAATAAAATATGAGTGTATTGATGAAGACACAAAAAAGGATAGGGTTATTGAAATAGATAGAAATGGCGAAAAAGAAGATAACCCAGGGCACAATCCTTGTTCAGGAGACTCAAAAATAATTGGAGCAGATTTAACAGGAACAAGAGCTTATTTTGTTACACAGTGCTTGAAATGGCCAAAAGATGAAAATTGTGTTACTGTCAAATTTGTAAATGTTCCTGGAAAGTTTGTAGAGAAAGATCCTTGGATCGGAGACAAATATGAATTTGAATATGGGAAAACTTATGAAATTGAAGTAGAAGTTTGCAATGAGGGCGCTGAAACCATTAAAGATTTAGAGATTGAAGGTGGAGATATTTGGAGTATTGACGGTGATGAAACATTTGGAAACAATGATGATATTTGGCATGAGTATGATAGTAAAACTATTAAAGAATTAGGAAATGGCAAGTGTACAAGAGTATCGTTTTCATTTAAACCAAAAAAACATCATTCCACATTGTATGAATATCAGTTATATGCAAATTCAAAAGTTAGTTCTATGGCGACCCATTGTCCTAATTCAGATAAAATTGTAGCTGTTGTAGTTGAAAAATAAAATACTAACTTAGTATAGTTACAATTATAAAAAAAATAAAAATCAAAAATCATGGATGCATAAAACTTTCATTTTTGTTTTGAATCTCTCCGAATCAAAGCATACAACCAAATTTATTCCTTTTTTCTCTATTTGTTCCGCAAGTTCTTTTGTGAGTTTTCCGTCCATTAAAATAACTGAAACATTATCTAACTCTGCTGTTTTTAACAATTGAGGAAGTTCATCATAACTTGTTTTGTGAATTTCCTTCAAATCAGAATCTAACAATTTAACTTCTTTTGTTCCAAGCATGTCTTTTATTATTGGTTTGAGTTTTTCTTTGAAGTTTTCTGGCAATTTTTTATTAATTTTAATCAAAACTTTCCTTTTATTTTTCAAACATTGGTAAATTTCTTTTTTTGTCAGTTCTTCAACTTCTTTTCCATCTGGAGCCCTTGCAACGTAATTTATATTAACAACTTGCTTCAGTCTTTTCAAAATTAAATCTCCTCCTCTGTCTCCATCCAAGAAAACTGTCACAATCTTATTTTTTGTAATATCTTTTATCTGAGGCAAAACTTTAGAACCTTCTATAGCAATTGCATTCTCTATTCCGTATTTTAGAAGATTGATAACATCTGCTCTTCCCTCTACAATAATAATTTCATTGCTTTTTAAAACTTCTGGACCTCCAACCAACCCATTGTACTCTCTTATTTTTTTTATTTTTAAATCCCTCTGAAGTTTATTCAAAGTTTCCTTTGTGTCTGGTGTTTTTTCATACAATTTCTCCAAAATTTCTTTGCTCCTCTGTTCTATAAAAGCCCTCTTACTCTCTCTTATATCTTTTATTTCCTGCAAACAAACTCTTGCTTTTGTATAACCAACTTTGTCTATTGTTTCAAAAGCTGCTGCTAACAAGGCTGTCTCAGAAGCAGATAGATTTGAAGGAACTATTATTTCTGCTTTTGTTTTCTCATCTTTACTCTCTTTGAAGTTTATATCTATTCTTCCTATCCTTCCGCTTTCCTGCAACTCTTTTAAATCCATTCCTGGACCTAGCAAACCTTCTGTTTGTCCAAAGATTGCGCCAACAATATCAGGTCTCTCGACGAGAGAATCTGCTTCTAATGAAAGTTTTATTATATATTTTGCATTCTCTGTAATCTTTCCCATTTTTTATCACCATAATTAAATTAGAAAATGATAAATTTAGGTTAAAATTATAACAGTGTAATAATTTTACAATTCAACAAATTCTCCTATTTTTGGAGCAATTGCCTCTATTTCTAATTTTTCCCTAATCTCCACTGCAAATTTCTTTGTGTTCTCCCCATGCACGCAAATAACTTTCTTTGGGGCAATTCTCTTTATTAACTTAAATAATCCACTTCTTCCAGCATGAGCCGAGAAATCAAATTTCTGAATTTCAATATTAACTTTAAATTTACTTTCACAATTTTCAAAATATCTGGTTCTAAGTAATTTTTCTCCAGGAGTCCCTTCTGCCTGAAATCCTGTCATAAGTAAACAAGTATTTTTCATATTTCTAACTTTTTTCAGATAATATACAATTGGACCTCCATTTAGCATTCCAGAAGTTGTAACAACAATCCCTCCCCTTTTAATAATTCTATCCCTTTGTTTTTTTGTCCTGATAAAATTAACTCTTTTTAAAACTTTTTTTAAGATTCTATCATCATTTATATACTTTTTATGATATAAAATTATATCTGAAGCTTTTTGAGCCATCCCATCCAAATAAATCTCTCTTTTAATTCCATTTGAATAAAGCATCAGCAATAATTCCTGCGCCCTTCCAACTGCAAAAGTTGGAAGCAATACAAGACCATTTTCATATTCTCTAATTTTTTTTATAAATCTCTTTTCTTCAATTTTTCTATCTGGATGTTCTCTTTCGGAATAAGTTGATTCCATTATTAAACAATCTATTTCTGGATAGTTTATCTCTTTATAATCCAATAAATAAGTTGATATTGTATTAATATCCCCAGTGTATAAGATTGATTTTGAACCAGAAATATAAATAGATGCTGATCCTGGAATATGGCTCGCATCAAAAAGTTTTGCTACCAAGTTTCCAATTTTAAACTTCTGATTATAAAAACAAGGTTTGAAATTCTTATTCATTTTTGCAATATCGTATTTTTGATATTCTGAAAAACCCCTTGTAAGACCTGCAACTTTTATATAATCTTCTAACAGAAGATTCATTAAATCCAAGGTTGCTGGAGTCGCGTATAAAGTTGGATTTTGAAATTTGTAAATTAATGGAACCATTCCAGAATGGTCAAGATGAGCATGAGAGACAAAGAATCCATCTATTTTTACTGCCGGCAATAGAGGAAGTTTTATATTTGGCTGCAATTCTACTCCATACTCCAAAAGAACATTTGTATTTTTATCTTTAACCAAAAAGGCTTCTCTTCCTATTTCATCGCAACCTCCTAAAAATTCTATTATCACTTTCTTTTCCCTTTCTGTTTTTTTATTGTCCTCTTTTGTCTTTTTATTTTCTCTGGTTTTTGTTTAACATCAATATAGAAAGAACAAATTACAAGAGTAAATAAAGGACTTATCAAAAAATAAATTATTATATGTCCCAAAAAAACAAGTATGATATAAGCGGTTGGATAAATCAAGAATAATTCTGCATAGGAGAAAATAATGGAGGGAATGTATACTATTATGGATAATAAGATTATAACAATGAAGAATAACATCAGACTTGAAAAATATTTTTTCCCGAGAGATAAACTTTCAGCTAAAGAAACTAATATTTTCTTACCGGAAATTATTGCTGGATAACATAAAACAAAAAAAGGAAAAATTATTAAAATACCAAACCATAAAAAAGGAGTAATCATCAAAATACCTAAAAGCAATACTATTGTGGAAAGTATTGGACTAAAGAAATATAAAACTATACAAACCCTAAAAAGTAAAATTAAGATTGTTAAAACAATTACTCCAACCAAAATATTTGCCAAAAAATAAGAAATTCCCCTTTTTCTGATTGTAGTAAAAAAAGTTTTCATAGTTACTCTCTTTTTAATTCCATGAAAACAAACACCCCAAAAACCAGCTTGAAGAAATATTGCTATAATCCCTCCCAATATCACAAATAACAAGAATAAACCAACATTTTGTAAATTTAGGAACTCGGAAAACTCTTGAGATTCAAAATCTGTGAATTCTCCGCTCATCATATAAGATTCTGCTATTGTGTTAACACCTTTGGGACCAAAAAGAGCAAAAATACTCAATCCAAAGAACAAACCATAAATAATTCCAATTAACAAAACACTCAAAATTATTGGAACAAAATTCCTTTTATAAACTTCAAAACTTTTTTTGAAATGCTTTGAAATATATGCCATAATTAATTAAATTATTTAAATAAACTTTTTGGAGGAATAAAATTTAAATAGTTTAAATTATGGCCGAGGAACTTAGGAAAAGTGGAGCAGAGGTTGCAGAATACTTGCGACAGATGGTAAATTACACAAAGCAAGATAATAAAGAGAAAGCTAAAGAAGCATATAAAAAGGCATTGGATAGATTGGATGAGAAATCATGTAAATACCTTAAAAATCTTGAGTATAAAGTTGGTTATGACTACAATGCTTTGCAAGTAGCTAAAGCTGCTACAAAAGCCCTAAAATCATATACGAAGTATATCAACAGAAAAATAGAAAAATTAAAGAAAGAACAAGCAAAATTAGAAAAAGCAGAAGAGAAATTTGAAGAATTAAGAGCAGAATTAGAATAATAATCTTTTTTGATTTGAATTTTTTAGTTTTTATTATACCACCAATTAGATTTTTACTTTAGAAACTATATTAAAAATAAAAAATAAATTTTATGGAACCCAAATTATTTGGAAAGTGGGAATATAATGTAGAGGTAAAGGACTTAGGATTGAAGAGTTATATTAATTTGGAACAAAAGATTTTGCCGAAAACAGATGGGAAAACAAAAAATAAACACATAATTGAGAAGCTGATAACTCATCTAATGGTTCCAGGGCATAAAGGAAAAAAGCACAAACTAACTAGCGGGCTGTGCTCTGGAAAATACCAAACAATCTATAACATAGTTGAAAAATCTTTTGATATTATTGCTAAGAAAACAAAAAAGAATCCAATTTCTGTTTTTATTCAAGCAATAGAAAATTCTGCTCCTTATGAATTAACAGTTTCGCAGCAAATTGGAGGGATTATTGCAAGAAAACCCGCAATCTGTTCTCCAAAAAAGAGATTGGACCTTGCTTTAAGAAGGTTGGTGCAAGGAAGTTATGCAAAAACTTTCAATAAAAAAAAGAAAATGTATGAAATATTGGCTGAAGAAATTATAAGTGCAAGTAGAAACAGCAATGAAAGTTATGCTATAGCAGAAAGACAAAGAAATGAGAAAGAGGCCGAGGGAGCAAGATAATCCTTAAAATAATCTTTAAATATTTTTAATTTAAAATTATGGTAGAAGATATTAAATCTGTATATGGATTTATAGAAAAAGTTGCAGAGAAAGGAAAGATAGTTAAAGGAGTAAATGAGGTTACAAAACACATTGAAAGAGGAAATGCAAAATTAGTTGTATCTGCTCAAGATGTTGACCCTAAGGAAATAGTGATGCATCTTCCAATTTTGTGCAAAGAGAAAGGAGTCCCTTTTATTGAAGTTCCATCAAAAACCGAACTTGGGAAATCAGCAAAATTGCCTGTAAATTGTTCAAGTATTGCAATTATTGATTTTGGCGGTTTGGATGATGAAGCAAAGAATATAATTGAAAAATTAACAAATAAATAGATTTATGAATCCTTACTTAGAACTTGTTAGATTAAATATTTGCCTATTATCTGTTTTTGGACTGATTGTTGGTTTTCTATTAGTAAAACTTCCATTTAATTTTTGGATTTTGCCAATCTTAGCGGTTTTTTTAATTTCTGCTTCTGGAAATATAATAAACGATTTCTTTGATTTTGAAATAGACAAAATAAACAAACCTGAGAGGCCATTGCCATCAGGCAGAGTATCAAAAAAAAGAGCATTCCTTTTTTACTTTGTTCTATCCTTAGGTGGATTAACAATTTCTTTCTTTGTTTCTTTGAATTTCTTTATTCTTGCTTTATTTAACTCAATTCTGATTTTTTTGTATTCAAAAAAATTTAAAAAGACAGTTTTTGGAAATCCAATTGACAGCTGGCTTGCATGCTCTGTTTTTTTGGCTCCAGTTTTAATTCTCGGTGATTTTTCTGAGTTATTAACTTCTAAGGCAACAATTTTATCAATAATTGCTTTATTTGGAAATTACGGAAGAGAGATTTTGAAAGATGTTGAAGATATTAGAGGAGATAGAATTGAAAAGGCAAGAACTTTGCCAATTGTTATTGGAAAAAATAGAGCAACAATTCTTGGAAAAATTATGATATTTATTGGTGCAATTTTTTTGCTAATCTCATGCCCTCTTTTTTCAAAATTATATTTATTTCTTTCTCTTATTTGTTTTATTTTTTGCATTTATATTTTAACAATTAGAGATGTTAGAAA
>Ga0180300_10000309_pt1 | contig 20847 bp, 15 predicted proteins | sample GuaBasSediGuay15_FD_121798 | JGI IMG/M metagenome (GOLD analysis project Ga0180300, IMG submission 121798) | Subseafloor sediment microbial communities from Guaymas Basin, Gulf of California, Mexico - Guay15, Core 4569-2, 21-24 cm | ecosystem: Environmental > Aquatic > Marine > Hydrothermal...
CTCCTCTTAAACGCTATTCGTCGGGAATGAAAGTAAGACTTGGCTTTTCCATTGCCGCGCATCTTGACCCGGACATCCTACTAATCGATGAAGTTCTTGCAGTGGGAGATTATCAATTCAGACAGAAATGTATATCATGGCTTAACGAGTTTCGTCATAGCGGACGAACGCTGATTATCGTATCTCATAATCATGAGATGATTCGTTCCCTTTGTGATAAAGCTATTTGGCTCCACAATGGACAAATTAAATATTATGGTGACACGCCTGAAGTCCTTGATAAATACTATAATTTTCAGCTTGAGATGCCGGCAAAAGAAGACAAAACTTCTGTTTCAGAGCAACCTGTCCAGCTTTTAGACGTTATACTATATGACAAGGAAGGTAAGAAGCGTAATTCATTTCTAAGTGGCGAGGATGTGATTGTTAAAATTATCTATCAATTAAAGCAACCTATGGATCATCTCAGGTTTTTCTCTAGGATATACGGGAATGATGGAGTACTTATACATGGGAGTAATACGCGTGTAACATATAATAGTAAAAAAAAAGGCCAAGTATTATCAATAATGGTTCATTATCACTCGTTGCCTCTTCTGGAGGGAGTACATCACTTGACAGTAGGAATCTCAAATGATGTGTTAATGCCTAACTCTTTCCCTGGAGTTGTTACTACTAGACCTCTTATAATAGAGAAGCGACCAGACCATATAGCAGGGACTTTATTTGTTAATGTAGAGTGGAGTTCCGATTCCTAAGGAATCTTAGATTTTTATGGAGGTTATAAAATGTCGTCCAAAGCCAGAGTTTTAATAATTAGCCTTGATGGTGCCTCGTTCACCGCTTTAGATTTCTTGGTTAAAGAAGGATATATGCCAAATTTGAAGAAAATTATGCAAGGGGGATTTGTTACCGAATTAGAATCAGTTATTCCTCCCTCTACTTTCCCAGCTTGGACCTCTTTTATGACAGGCAAGAATCCAGGTAAGCATGGGATATTCTACTTCTTCGGATATAATAGAGAAAATCGTTCAATTTATCTTGTAAATTCAACTCATATTCAAGCTAAGACAATTTGGGAGATTATCAGCGAGAAGGGTAAAAAAGTTGTAGTGATTAACCTGCCTATGAATTATCCTCCGATTCCCGTCAATGGATATCTTGTATCCGGATTTGATGCGCCGTCGGTGAAGTCAGACTTCACTTACCCTCCCTCATTAAAGAAAGAGATTCTCGAGCTGATACCTAATTATGGATTCATCTTAACGCGTAAAGGAGATACCAAATATTGCCGAATATCTAATAAAGCCTGTAAAGGGTTTACTCGTGGGATAGTGGAGGGATTTAAACAGCGTACAAAGTTAGCTCTTTATCTCATGAATAAGCTAGATTGGGATGTTTTCATGGTTCAATATCAAAATGTCGATCATTTACAGCATTATTTGTGGGGTTATGTAGATCCAGCGTTCTCAGATACTTTCAGTAGTAGATCCCATCGAAAGTGTCAGTCTATGGTATGGGAATGCTATCAGGAATTAGACCAATGTATTGGAGCTCTTATAGAAGAAGTACCAGAGGTTTATAAGTTCATAATTTCAGATCACGGTTTTGGACCTTTGAAGGAGAAAATCCCAATTAATTACTTTCTTGCTAGAGCAGGCTTCCTAAAAGTCGTTTCTATTCCCTCTTCAGATCATCAGAAAGAATCAAAATCTAAGCTTGTGCTCAAAAGGGTTAAAGGCATATGCTCTCATATACCGTTATTACTAGAATTTCGTCGGAAGCTATATGTACATAGGAGACTCAAGCAACTAAATCAAGAGCTGGTTTGTCTTCTTGAAAATGTTGATCGTGTTACTGTGCCTGATATTATTATCGATTGGGAGAAAACTACAGCATGTGCGATAGGTGGAGGACCTAATCCTTTTATCTATGTTAATAGTCCTAAAGGCTCTAGAAAATATAATGAAATACGAAATTCAATTATAACCTTTTTCAGGGAACTAAAACACCCTTTAACAAGTCAACCCTTATTTCAATGTATCCTCAAGGGGGAGGAAATTTATAAAGGTTGGGCTGACTTACCAGATGTAGTTTTAATCCCTGAGGAAGGATTTGGATGTGATTTTAAAGACGTTGAGAAAGGAGAAATCACATTGGCAAGTGGAACATGGCCTTTAGCTGGGAATCATAGGAAAAATGGCATCCTAATAGCTCAAGGAGAGGATGTAGTAATTGACAGAGAGAAAATAGGAGCTAAGTTGATCGATTTAGCTCCAACTATTTTAACACTATTAGATTTACCAGTACCAGATGATATGGATGGAAGCGTGCTTCAGATCTTTCGTTCTCCGCTGAATCCTGAATTTGAAAAAGCAAGGCCTTTTAAGCGGTCTAGTATCGCCCGGTCTGAAAAGGATGAGCGTGAAGTGAGAGAAAGGTTAAAACACTTAGGTTATATCTGACAGACAAAGAAGGAGTATTTTCTCATGAAACCAAATATATTGCTCATTGTGCTTGATACAGTACGATATGATCATTTATCTTGTTATGGTTATGAGAGGGAAACTACCCCTTTCTTAGATTCAATATGTGATGAACTCGTGCGCTTCGAAAATGTAATAACCCCAGCACATTGGACACTACCATCTCACGCTTCTATATTCACAGGGCTTTATCCTGGTGAGCATGGTATGTGGAAGGAATATCACTATTTATCCACCGAAATACCCACGTTAGCTGAAATATTTGCTAAATTTGGTTATCACACAGTTTGTTTTTCCAATAATATATTCGTTGGGAAGAAAACGGGATTACATCGAGGATTTCAAGATATGTTCGAGGAGGATAATTTTAGGGATATATCCGTGTATAAACGCCATATCTTAGTACGGTTAGTAGCTAAAACATTTAGGACGCTTAAGTTGGCTTCAGATGAATGGGGGCGCATTTATAGCTGTAAACGCGCAGTTGATTCCGTGATAAGGTGGCTTGATAAGATATGGCAACCTAGCTCTCCTTTTTTCATGTTCATTAATTTCCTAGATGCTCATTGGCCTTTATACCCTCCCAAATCTTTCCGGGAAAAATTTAATGCGCTAGAATGTGTTAGGACAGTAGAACCCCAGCATAAAGTAGAAGCATTAGCTCATGAAATTCATCCCGAACAAGTTAAGCAGTGGTTAGCATTGTATGACGCTTCTATAGCCCATTTAGACTCTCAATTAGAAAGATTATATACCTACTTACAAGGGAAGGGAATCTTAGATGATACTATCATTGTAATCTTGTCTGATCATGGCGATTATTACGGTGAACATGGTTTATTTGGTCATTCTATAGGATTATATGACCCATTAATTCGTGTGCCGATGCTCATCCGATATCCAGAATTGTTTCCCCCAGGAACTGTATTTAAACCTCAGGTTCAAACGATGGATATATTTCCAACCTTACTCGAAGCTTGTCGTATTAACTTGAAACATCTATGTAGAAGACGGAGTTTAATTCAACAAATGCGCTGGCGTCTAAAGGAAGATGAATATGCGTTCGCGGAGTGTTACGGCGTTTCATCCGAGAAGGTTATCGAAAATATATTGAACTATAATCCCAATTACGATCTATCGCGATTATCTCAATCTTGTAAATGTGTGAGGACTTTGGAATATAAATACATTTGGAGTAGTTCTGGAAACTGCGAGTTTTATGACTTGCAGAACGATCCTGAGGAGACAAAAAATCTCATACATAAAGATATACCATGGAAAAAGCATCTTAAACATGTTTTAGAGGAATGGACAAGAAATTTGACTTTGCACGCTCCTCCCATAAAGGGTGAGGAAGATAATGAATTAGTAAAGCAGCGGCTTGCTGAGCTAGGATATATATGAGAAGGTATAAAAATGCCATTTTCTCCTACTGTGAGTGTGATAATTCCGACCTTCAATAGAGCGCGTTTTATATCGGAAGCCATTGACAGCGTTCTAGCTCAAACATTCCAAGATTTTGAGATCATCGTTGTTGATGACGGATCTACCGATAACACATTAGAAGTAATCAAGCCTTATCTGGAAAGATATGCTAATAGGATTAAGTATATTTATCAGGAAAATAGGGGGCCGTCTGCTGCTAGAAACACCGGGATAAAGATTGCTGAAGGGGAATATATAGCCTTTCTAGATTCTGATGATCTATGGCTACCAGATAAACTCGAAATACAAGTGAAATTCATGGGGCGAAATCCGGAGCTTGGGTTTTGTTACTCACAGCTATACATTAAATATGACCAAGGATTTAAAGGGAAGAAAGGCAGTGATCAAATTTTTCCTCCACCTTACCAGACCTCATTTGAAGAAATATTCAAGCAGAGAGAAAGTTCAATTTACACCTCTACGGTTATGATCAGAAGGAAATGCCTCGATGATGTGGGTTTCTTCAATGAGAAGCTGAGGAGATTTGAGGATTACTACTTATGGATTAAGCTAGCGGACGCTTATGGATGGAAAATGATTGAAAAACCTCTTGTTATATTGCGCAGACATGAGATGAATCTATCTAGTATTGACGATAGAATATCGGGATATTATTATCACATAGAGATGTACAAGGAGTTGCATCGTAATAGCAATTCCTCAAGGATAAAAAGGATGGCGAAGGAGCAAATCGCTTGGTGTCTATATCGAATCGGAGAGAATTACTGGATTAGACATCAATATTGGCTTGCTTTCCAATCATATTTACGTTCCGTTTCCTATGACCCCTTCTTGGGGTCTAGAGAGTGTAGAAAGCTTAGAAAACTGATAATTCCATACATCAAATGTGTTATTTTATGTTCCCTTGGGATCATAGATATGGTGGGAGGAAAGATACAATGGCAGTTTCCCCCTTGGTAAGCGTTATCATTCCAACTTACAATCGAGCTAAGTTCATTACAGAAGCTATTGACAGTGTTTTAACCCAAGCATTTCAGAATTTTGAGATTATTATCATTGATGATGGGTCCACGGATGACACACGGAAAATCTTGTTGACTTACTTGAGGGAAAAACCTGATAAGATTCGATATATTTATCAAGAGAACCGTGGACCAGCTGCCGCTAGAAACACTGGAATTAAAGCTGCAAGGGGAAGATATATAGCGTTCTTAGATAGCGATGACTTATGGTTACCAAGAAAACTGGAAACACAAATATCAGTAATGGAACAAGATTCTAGTCTCGGCTTTACTTGTTCCCAGGTTTATCACATATACGATGGGACATCGCATTTAGAACCCGAACTATCATCGCCGAATTTACCTTTCAAGGAATTTCTACTCTACGACAAACCTTTGATTTTCACCCCAACAGTTATAGTTAGAAAGGAATGTTTTAATAAAGTGGGTACATTTGATGAACAACTTAAGACAGCTGAAGATACTCATATGTGGCTTAGACTTGCCGACATGTATAGGTGGCGTATAATCTTAGATCCTCTCGCCATCGTGAGGAGGCATGGATCTAATCTTATCTATAATAAGCTTCTTGCACGTCAGTGTGAGGCAAAGATGTATAAACGACTTCGTCTGATAGCTCATGACTCTCCTGAGATAAGAAAGATTATCAGAAAGAAGTATATCTTATCTTTATACAGTTTAGCGGAAAACTATCGTTGGAGTCATAGATATAAACAAGCTTTCCTAACTTATTTATATGTTATCTTACATGATCCTTTATTAGGATTCAGATTTAAGAAGGTAAAGAAACTATATATCAAGTGCCTCGCCTCCGGGGGGTTATGGCTAATAACTTAGTTGACCTGTATCAGGAGAAGAGGTAAAATCTCCTCCTGCTCGAAACTACCCAAAAGCAGGAGGAGAAAAATGATAAATAACGTGAATTCGATATAACGAAAAGGAGCTCCTTGCTGTATAATTAACAGCAAAACCAAATGATAAGGAACTCCACCATGAATGATGATATTGTATCACTTTTCTGCGACGTTGACGACTTCTGCCTGGAATTTGAGCCGATCTTCAACAAACACCTGATACAAGATGGCCATAGAAAACGCATTAGGAAAAGAAAAATGGCCCTAAGCGAAGTGATGACAATCATCATATGGTTCCACATGTTAGGCTACAGAACCTTTAAGGCTTACTACACCAAGGAAGTGATGAAGCATCTAAGGGGAGAGTTTCCCAATCTAGTCAGCTACAATCGATTTGTGGAACTGATGGGATGGGCACTTTTTCCTCTGTGCTGCTACCTTGAGGGAAAGAAAGGCAGATGCAGTGGCATATCCTTCATAGACTCTATGTCTATATCGGTCTGTCACAACCTCAGAATCAGTTCTCATAGAGTCTTCTCCTCTGTGGCAGCGAGAGGGAAGAATTCAGTTGGCTGGTTCTACGGCTTCAAGCTTCATCTGATAGTCAACGATCAAGGGGAATTGCTGGCTTTCCATTTGACCCCAGGCAAAGTTGATGATAGGAAACCAGTATTGAAGATGGTGAAAGGGCTCTTCGGCAAGCTGTTCGGAGACAAGGGATATATCTCTCAGGAGTTGTTCAAGCTCCTTTATGAACGGGGTATTGTGCTTGTGACAAGGATTAGGAAGAACATGAAGAACAAGCTGATGGTTATTTTTGATAAGTTGATGTTGCGCAAGAGGGCAATCATAGAGACGATACATGATCAGCTTAAGAACATCTGCCAGATAGAGCACACGAGGCATAGGAGTGTGATCAACTTTCTGGTCAATGTTGTTAGTGCTCTTATTGTGTATACGTATAGGGAGAAGAAACCTTCTCTCAACATCAGGGTTAGTGATTTCTGTGATTTGCCTGCTGTTATCTTGTAATTCTTACGTCGAACTCACGTTAAATAAAGCGATAGCATTATACACCATAATAGACGATCTACTCAAGGCAATAGGGCATGAACAAGATCCTAGAGCCAAGATGAGCGATGCGGAGGTGATAACAACGATGCTGATTGCTGCGATGGAGTTTGCAGGTAACTTCCAAAAGGCCATGGATTTCATGAAAGAGACAGGGTTGATACCCAACATGCTGAGCAAATCTAGGTTCTGCAGGAGAGCCCATGCCCTAGAGGAGCTAGTCAACGATCTCTTCCTGCAGATAGGGATGCTCCTGAAAGAGGCCAATGTCCACATGCAATACATCATAGACTCCTTCCCTGTCCCTATCTGTGACAACATCAGGATAAACAGATGTCGGATAGTCAAAGGAGAGGAGTTCAGAGGATATATCCCCTCCAAGAGGAGATACCTCTATGGAGTCAGAATCCACATGATAACAACAGCAGATAGCATCCCTGTTGAGTTTGTCTTCTTGCCGGGGGCTAGCGCACTTTACCTTCTGCCTCTGCAGTTGCCCTCCGGTAGTGAGCTTTATGCAGATAAGGCCTACAACGATTATGAGATTGAGGATGCCCTGTGGATGGTGGATCAGATTAAGCTCTCTCCCATAAGGAAGAAGAACTCAACTAGGTGGCAGAGCAATCTATGGATCAGGTTGTATGAGAAGATGACTCATAAGAAAATCGAGACCACATTTAGTGAGATTGTCGGTTGGTTTCCCAAGAAGATTCATGCTGTTACATTTGATGGCTTCTTATTGAAGCTGGCTTGTTTCATCTTTGCTTTTACCTTGTGTAAGGCTTTCTCCCTATGAACTTTGTAACTCGCAACTTGGGTTATAGAAAGTTTGGCTTTTGAAGATACAACCTAAAATCTGGGAAAGTATAGGAATATCAGCTGACAAGACATGGCCATGGGAGATCCAAAAGCAGTAGTAGTAGGGATTCAATCAAACGGCCTTGGAATAGTGAGAGTGCTAGGACGGATGGGAATTAAATCGATCGGCATAGATGAAAACCCACGTCACTATGCCGCGACACGATATACCTATGTAATTAAATGCGATGACCTTGAAGATTATGGGCTTATAACTAAGTTGATCGAGATTCAAAAGGAAACTTCAAATAGAATTCCTTTGTTTCTAACGACCGACCTCTCTGTCCCGATAGTATCCAGATATCGCCGCGAATTGGAAAGATACTATATCCTGAGTTTGCCATCCCATGAAGTTATAAATTTGCTCACAAATAAAGGAACCCTTCAGAGATACGCTGAACAAAACGGGTTCCAAGTGCCCCTCTCCCTGAGCGTCAGAGGTGAGAGGGATGTCCATAAGTGGAGAGAGATAGGAGGACTCCCTTGCATCCTGAAGCCTAGTATCAAGACGTCGGAGACCTTCAGGTATTCCCCTAAGAAGGCTTATAAAATCCAAAGTTATGATGAACTCATAAGAACTTATCGCATGATCTCACAGTGGAGCGAGGAATGTATAATTCAGGAGTGGATACCAGGTCCAGATACTAACCTCCATTTCTGCCTCTATTATTTCGATGAGAATTCCAAACCGCTTGCCTGGTTCACCGGGAGGAAAATTCGACAATACATCCCATATTGCGGCACAGCTTGCGCGGCGGAACCTTGGGAAGATAACTTCGTCCGTGACGAGGGGATAAGGTTCTTCCAAGGGGTGAACTACCGCGGATTCGGCGCCATAGAGTTTAAAATAGATGAGCGGGATGGAACCTACTACCTTATCGAGCCCACTGTCGGACGAACTGAACATCTCTTCGCCTTGGCAGCTGTAAATGGAGTAAATATCCCATATATCGCATACTGCGATCTGACCGGTCACCCTCAAGCTCCTATTAAAGCTCCTCAGAGACCGGTTAAATACATAGATTGGCATAGGGATTTTAAATCTGCCAGATTCTATATGAGCCGGAGTGAATTAGCCATCCGAGAGTGGATTCGCACCCTTAGAGGGCTGAAGATATACAATCTATGGGCTAAGGATGACCCAGGACCTTTTATCTATTACTGGCTCTCAATCGGAAGGAGAGCATGGAGGAAATTCGAGAGGAACCTTGTATCCCTCGTTAAAACCGGTATAAATGAGATATCACCCAGGAACTTCAGGTGTGATTTCGAAGTAATGAAAGATATCATGAATTTGAGAAATGATATGTCCTCTGATGATGAGCATATTAAAGCTGGATTAGATTGGCTTAAATACGCTCAGGATATCGATGAGAACGACGGAGTGGCTAGAAGCTACTGCTTGAAACCTATCGGATATTGGAAACGCGGATGGGCACCCTCCTTCCCGGAGACAACAGGATATATCATCCATACGGTGTTCGACTGTTACTATCTCTATAAAGATGAGGATCTAAAACGCCGAAGTATTAAGATGGCTGACTGGCTCTGTTCAGTCCAATTGCCCGACGGGGGAATACCAGGGGGATATATCGGCGAAACAGAAAATCCCGTCGTTTTCGACACAGGTCAGGTGATTTTAGGATGGTGTAGGGCATATCTGGAAACCAAATCCGATAAGTACTACGAGGCGATATGTCGAGCCGGTGATTTCCTTGTAGAAATACGAGGTGGTCCAATAGACGGGCTTTGGCGGAAATATACTACCATACAAAATGACGGTTTCATACATGCTTACGACGTTAGAACTTCATGGTCTTTGCTCGAAGCCTTTAAAATTACGAATAAACGTGAGTTTCTCAGAGCGGCGCTCGAGAACTTGGAATCCACTTTAAATCTGCAGCATAATAACGGATGGTTTGACTTCTGCGATCTAAGTCCCAAGAGGCATCACCATCCCCTGACGCATACCATCGCGTATACCATAAGGGGATTTCTGGAATCCGGATTCATACTTGAGGAGGAACGTTATATCTTAGCGGCTCAAAGAGCTGCCGATGCCCTGTTAAAAAACCTCCAACCGGACGGTTTCTTGGCAGGTAGGTTCAACTCGGAATGGCAGCCTGCTGTGAAGTGGAGCTGCCTCACAGGCTCAGCCCAAATGGCAGTCATCTGGTTGAGGCTTTATCAGATAACGGGCGATAAAGTTTATCTAGAGGGCGCCAAACGGGTGATTCGATTTCTCAAATCGACCCAGAACCTCCGCTCTAAAAACCCAGGCATACGCGGAGGTATAAAGGGTTCATACCCGTTCAACGGCGGCTACGGCAGATATCAGTTTTTAAGCTGGGGTGTGAAGTTCTTCATAGATTCACTGCTTCTCCTAAAGAGAATAAATGAACCTGAGCTTTTTGCAGAGACGTTATCTGATCGGTCATCGGAGGAGGGAAGTGAAGCTCAATAAAAGCCTTGACTATTGGGATAAATACGGTGAGTACATACTTATGGCTACTACCTATGAGGATGCCGTAATAGCCGAGGCTCACGGATGTATCTTTAAGGACGCTGATGGTAACGAATACCTCGATATGGCTTCAGGGCAGATCTGCGCTATAGTCGGCCACGGTCATCCCGAGCTAATGAGACGGGTTGAGGAACAGATGACTAAAGTCGTTCATACCGGAACGAGCTTTCTCAGTCCTCCCGTCTTTGAAGCTGCCGAGAAATTAGCTCGGATAACCCCCGGCGATCTGAAAAAGTCCATCTTCCTGTCAACGGGAGCCGAGGCTAACGAATACGCGTTCCGGATCGCTAAAGCGTATACAGGTAGAGATGGGATAATCGCCTTCACTAAGGGATACGCCGGGTTGACGCTCGCCACGATAAGCGCTACGAATTACGGCAGAAACGCGCACCCTCTGGTTCCAAATACCTGCCATATCCTCACCCCAGATTGCTTCCTCTGTCCCCTCAATTTGAAATACCCGGAGTGTGATATACGTTGCTTGGATGTATCATGTGAGATGATAAAAGGCGACCTGGAGAGGGCAGCGGCGATTATCTTCGAGCCCATTCTGTCAGCAGGTGGACTTATAGTCCCTCCTCCGGATTACTTCAAAAGGTTAAAACAGGTGGCCGAAGAATACGATCTGCTTCTGATAGCCGATGAGGCTCAGACAGGTATGGGTCGGACGGGAAGATGGTTCGCAGTGGAACATTACGGTATAGTTCCAGATATCCTGGTTATATCCAAGGGAATAGGAGGAGGATTCCCCACGTCGGCTGTTGCGATTAATGAGAAGATAGCGAAGGGAATTATGGGTAAAATCAGCCAATTCTCAAGCCATCAATCGGACCCCCTTGCGGCGGCAGCAGCTTCAGCGGTGATAGACATAATCGAGGAGGAGGATCTGATCCAGCAGGCCAACGATAAAGGTGTCTACCTTCGTGAGAAACTGAAAGAGGTTGAAAGGATATATCCAAATTTAACCAATATTAGGGGATACGGTCTGATGGTGGGGTTTGATCTGTTCGAAGATCCCCTGTCGGGTAGGATCTCCAGGATAATGGGGCAAGCGCTGGAGGTTTTCGCGAGGAAACGCGGGGTTCACTTCCAGTGCGTTCAGAGGTTCAGGTTCAGAATACTTCCACCGCTGACGATAACATATCAGCAGATAGATCACTTCGTCCAGGTTCTTCGGGATTCGCTCGAGATGGTTCTATCCGGAGAATACGATTGGAAGGACTTACTGAGCGAAAACCGGTATACCCGTGAGATGCAGCTTAAATCCCAGAAAACCTTGAAAAACAAACTTAGAAGGATATGGGAGACAAGCCCACAGTATTGGATAGAGAAGATAGCAAGTATCCGAAGATGAGATGGTGCGTATAGCATATGCCGTTAACGCGTTGCAATTCGGAGGCGTGGAGAAATATATCGTCGATTTGGTGAATAATCTAAATGAGGTTCGCTTTGAACCGTATATCGTTACGTTCACCGAGCTCGGCCCAGCTATGAGATATTTGGAAAGACCGGTTGAAGTGTGTGAGCTTCATAAATCTGAAGGGAACGATATGCGAATGGTGGGGCGGTTCGCCCGATGGTGTAGGGCGAAAGGGATACATATAATCCACTCCAATAATTGGGGGACATATCTTGAGTCCGTCTTAGCGAAGAAGATGGGCAGTGTTCGGACCTTAGTTCACGTTCAACACGGATTGGAGATGAACGACGTCGAGTCTCAGTCGCGTAGGAAAAGATTTATCAGAAACAGGCTTCGGCAGATCTGTGCCGCCTTTACGGATGAGCTGGTCTCGGTATCTAAAGCCGGCCGGAACTTCATCGTGCACGAGTGGCTAGTGCCGCGGAGAAGGGTCAAAATAATATACAACGGCGTACCGATTCGTCCTCTTCGCCCCGAAAATGGTAAAGAGAAAAGAAAATCATTGAGGTTTAACGATCAGAATATCGTTATCGGAAGCGTCGGTAGACTTGCCCCTGTTAAAAATTATAAGGGGCTGATACGGGCGTTCGCCATAGTTCACCGTAAATTCCCCCAAACCAGGCTCGTGATCATAGGCGATGGGCCGGAGAGAGGGGAGCTGGAGGAACTCATATCTTATCTCACCTTGACATCCGCTGTGAGGCTTCTGGGCGGGCGGACTGATGTGTGGGAATGGCTTAACGCCTTTGATATCTTCGCCTTGGCTAGTTTGTCGGAGGGGATATCTCTGTCCATATTGGAGGCGATGTCCGCCGCGCTGCCGGTGGTAGTTTCCAAAGTAGGGGGTAATCCGGAAATAGTGGAACATGGAGTGACGGGATGGCTCGTTTATCCTAACACGCCGGAAGCCTTTTCAGAGGCTCTGATTAAGCTTATAACTTCGCCCGAGACTTGCATCAAACTCGGGTGCAAAGCTAGGGAGGAGGTTAAAAAACGGTTTAGCCTCCGTAGGATGGTCGAGGAGTACGAAAATCTATATCTCAAACTTCTCAACAGGAAAGCCGATAATGAAAGGACGATGCTAAAATGTGTGGGATAGCAGGTTTGATAAACTATAAAAATCGCTTTCCTCTCAGCAGAGATAGGGTTCACGCGATGGCGGATGTCCTCAAACACCGCGGACCCGATGAGGAAGGGTATTACTTCTGGCGTGACGGAGCGGTCCAAGTGGGTTTCGGTCATAGAAGATTGAGCATTATAGACCTGGTCACAGGTCACCAGCCTATGTCCAACGAGGACGGAACCATCTGGATAGTCTACAACGGGGAGATATATAACCACCTTGACCTCAGGGTCGAGCTTGAAAGCAAAGGACATATCTATCGAACCACAAGCGATACTGAGACGATAATTCATCTCTATGAGGAATATGGGGAGAGATGTGTCGAGAAATTGCGAGGCATGTTTGCCTTCGCCATATGGGATGAAAAACGAAGGAGACTTTTCGCTGCCCGGGACCGAATCGGAATCAAGCCGTTCTATTATACCGTGATAGATGGTTGTCTCGCTTTCGCCTCAGAGATAAAGGGCATCCTCGCAAGCGGCTGGGTTCAACCGGAGATCAACTGGCACGCTTTTCCGGAATACCTCGCCTTCGGATATATATCCTCTCATGAGACTCTGTTCTCAAAAATTTATAAGCTGATGCCCGGACATTGGATGCTATGGGAAAACGGAGATGTGAAGGTGCATCAATACTGGGATATGACCTTCCATGAGAATTCTTACAAGCCTGATAAGTATTACTTCGAGAGGTTCCGGGAGATATTCGAGGAATCGGTCAGGATACACCTGATGAGCGATGTCCCACTTGGGGTGTTCCTGAGCGGAGGGTTGGATTCGAGCTCCGTGGCCACCACGATGGTGAAATTCGTGGATGAGCCGATAAAAACCTTCTCGGTGGGATTCGAACGGCAGTATTACAGCGAGTTCGATTACGCCCGCGAGGTCGCACGCCATATCAATTCAGACCATCACGAGATCATCCTTAAACCTAAGGATTTCTTCGAATCCCTGCCGAAGCTCATATGGCACGAGGACGAGCCGATTAAAGCTCCTCCGAGCATCGCCCTCTACTTCGTAGCTAAACTCGCAGGTGAACACGTCAAGGTGGTTCTAACAGGCGAGGGAAGCGACGAGCTTTTCGCCGGATACGACGACCGATACTGGATGACGCTTTGGAACAGAAAACTCGGCCATTACCTCGGTTTCCTGATACCCGACTGGATGAGATACAGGCTCATCCGCCCTTACCTTTGGAAAACCCCTATACCGCTTATGTTGAAAAAGGTTATTTGGCATACTTTTCTATACCACAATCCCGACGACATGCGTCAGATCCTCTTCGACAGCTTCTACACCATCTTCACACCGGAGGTTCAAGAACAGCTTTTGAGTCCTGAGGTGTGGGAGAGGATTCGGGATATAGATCCGTATGCTTCCTCCTTAGATTTCCTTCAGAGATCGAACGCACGGGAGTTTCTTAACAGAATGCTTTATGCGGACGTCAAGACATATCTTTTGGAGCTTCTGATGAAGCAGGATAATATGAGTATGGCCGCATCGATAGAGAGCCGAGTCCCGTTTTTAGATAACAAGTTGGTGGAGTTCGCATGTGAGGTTCCGCCTCATTTAAAGTTAAACGGGCGAAACGTGAAATATATCGTGAAAAGAGCCCTCCAAGATAGACTGCCGGAGAGCATTATAAATCGATCTAAGATAGGGTTTCCCGTTCCGTTCAGGGCTTGGATAAAGACCGAGTTGGGTCGGTATGCCTGGGATATCCTGCTTGACGATAGGACGAGGAAGCGAGGATATTTCAACGTTGATTTCCTAGAGAGGCTTATGAAGGAGCATATAGAGAGGAAGCGTGATAACGGAAATCAGATATGGACGGCCTTGAATTTCGAGCTTTGGAATAGGATATTTATCGATTCTAAGGGGTTTTCCGATGAATTATGAGAAGATGTCGGCTCGCGAGCTGAGAGAGATATTTCAAGCTAAAGGTTATGATCCCAGTTGGAGATTGGCGAAGTTCTTCTCTATATGGATATCTAAAGCTTTGTCTAAAACCAGAATTACGCCTAATCAGATTACGATCCTTTGGGGGATATTTATTACTTTATCCTATGCCTTGTTAGCAACTGGAGATGTAAAATATATGCTTATAGTTCCTTTGCTTATTCAGATATACCTGATTCTAGATTGTGTGGATGGGGAAGTGGCCCGAATGAAGGGTATGACATCGGTTTTAGGCAAGAAGTTAGATCAGCTCGTTCACGAAGTAGCTGATAACGTTCAAATGCTTGCTATCACTATAGCCGTTTACAATCAGACTAAGACGCCAGTGGCTCTCGGCATAGGGGTGTTAATGTTCTTCGGTCGTGCTGTAAGGCTTAGGATTCGATATATCATACGTACAAGTATACCTCCTGAGGATAAAAAAGAGCTCGTTAAGCGAAACCAATTGGTTCGAAGAGGGGGGGTAAGACGGGTTATAGCCAAATTAAACTATTATCGGAGGCATATTCCATACGGTGGGGTGCACCTGATGATCTTGAGCGCCCTCTTCGGGAAGATGTTAATAGCGTTCATTATATGGACAGCGGTGATGAACCTGAAATGGACTAGCAGCTTAATACTCTGGGGGGTTAAAATGTGGAGGAGCCCCGAGCTGCGGGGATATAATGGATCTTCTAAAAACCGTTGAAGGGAGGTCATCGTCATGAGCAAATCTCAAAAGTTGCGTGAGCTTATTAAGGAAAAAGATATCGTTAGGGTTGCAGGTGCTCACGATGGATTAACTGCTAAACTTGTGGAGGAAGCTGGTTTTGACGCTGTATGGGCTAGTGGATTTGAGATCTCGGCATCTTACGGCGTTCCAGATGCGGGTATCTTAACTATGAAGGAGTTTTTAGAGGCTGCTATAACCATGAATGATGCTACAACCATACCGGTTATCGCTGACTGCGATACAGGCTTTGGAAACTCTAATAACGTCATTCACATGGTTAGGAAATATGAATCGGCCGATATAGCTGCTGTTACTATAGAAGATAAGAAATTTCCAAAGCGGAACAGCCTCTTGCCTGGGGGACGTCAGGAGCTAGCATCCGTCGGGGAGTTCGTGGGTAAAATAATGGCAGCAAAAAACGCTCGAAGGACGAAGGAGTTCATGGTTATCGCCCGAATAGAAGCTCTGATCGCCGGATGGGGGTTGGAGGAGGCGCTGAGAAGAGCCGATGCTTATGTGAACGCCGGTGCCGATGCTATCCTGATTCACTCCAAATCAAAAACCCCCAATGAAATCATAGCTTTTCTTAAAACATGGGATAAGAAGGCGCCCATAGTTGTCGTTCCGACAACATACTGCACCATAACTGTCGAAGATTTAAAACGATTAGGCGTTGATATCGTCATATACGCTAACCATGGCTTAAGAGCTTCCGTTAAGGCTATTAGGGAGATATTCCAGGATATATTAAAAGATGGAACTACTAAAAATGTGGAAAGTAAAATCACCCCTCTCTCCGATATTTTCATCCTTCAGGGTATGCCTAAGCTTCAGGAGGATGAGAGGAAATTCGTTAAAACGGATATGTCAGACATAGTAACCGTCATTCCAGCAGCTGGGTCACATTTGGAGGCCCAAAGTATGCGCGATATTCTCGAGGATCGACCGCTTGCCATGATAGATATAAACGGCAAACCACTCTTGGCTCGAAATATCGAGACTTTAAGGAGCCTGGGTATAAGCGATATAATCGTCGTCGGAGGATATAAAGCCGAGGAGATAAATGCTGATGAATTAGGAGTGGAGTTGGTGGTTAACGAGGATTACGAGGAAACCTATATACTGGATTCCATCATGGAAGGTTTGTATAGGGTGAAACCTGGTAAGGAAGCTTTGATCGTTTACTCGGATATCTATTTTGAAAGAGAGATCATCTCCAGGCTTCTAAGTAGAAGGGGAGATATCGTAATCGTCGTCGGACCCGTGAGAACGGGTAAAATAGGATACAAATCCTTAGATCTAGTAGTCACTGAAAATCCTCCTATTGAGGGCGAAAGGTTTCTACACTTAAACAGAAGAAATCGGCTCTTGAGAATCGGCACCGGATTATCACCTGAGGAAGCTAAACTTGAGTTTATCGGGATCACCTATTTATTACCTAAAGCCGTTAATTTATTTAAAAAAGTATATGAGGAGGTAAAAGATAAATATAAAGGAGAGCCTTTTCATGAAGCTCCCTCCGTTGAAAAAGCATCCTTCACAGATATGCTTCAAGAGCTGATTGATAGAGGCGTGGAGATAGATGTCATGGAGGTCTTCTCCGGATGGATGGAAATCTACTCCTTTGGAGATTACAGGAACATCTGCGCTTTATTGAGCTGACCTATCGGAGGTAGATATGATAAATTGTAAGAGGTTCTTCGATCTCCTTAAAAGTTATGGTTTTAACCCGTTCATCGAGGTTCCGTGCAGTATCTTAGCGCCTATCATAAATTACGCTTGGGAGGACCCAGAAATAGAAGTTATAAATCCGGTGAACGAAAGCGTGGCCGTGGGTATCGCCGCGGGAGCTTACTTGGCGGGGAAAAAACCGATAGTAGCCGTTCAAAATTCCGGATTTTTGAACACTTTGAATCCTCTTACTTCACTCCATCTGCTTTATAAAATCCCGTTCTTATTCTTGATCTCTTGGAGAGGACATCCTGAGGAGAAAGATGCTCCGGAACACCTACTCGTGGGGAGGGATATGTTAAAATACCTTCAAATTTTCGGCATTCCTTCTGTTGAGATAAAAGAACCGGATTGGGAGATGGCTGTTCAAGAGGCAAATGAATATATCACGAACCATCAGATGCCCTTCGCTCTGTTAATTCGAAGAGGGGTGTTTGAGAATTACGATAATAAGGCGGCGGATACCGTGAGTTCTCACCTCATGACGAGATATGAAGCTATAAAGATGGTGAAGAACTCTTTGATAAATAAAGCGCTTTTCATATCCACTAATGGCTACATAACCCGAGAATCCTATGACATAACTCAAAGCAGGGATTTCTACATGGTAGGTTCTATGGGAATGGCTCTACCGATAGGTATAGGCTTAGCTGAATATACTAGAAAGAAAGTGGTGATTTTAGATGGAGATGGAGCTATTCTAATGCACCTCGGAGGAATGACATACCTGGCAAAGGAACCGTTACCCAACCTTATCCATGTCGTCCTCGATAATGAATCCTACGCCTCAACGAAAGGACAGGAAGCCCTATCTAAATATGTGAGATTAGTTAATATCGCGAGAGAGGTAGGTTATAAGTCCTTTTACTTTGTGATGTGGAAGAAGGAATTAGAAGCTATATTATCAAATATCGAATCAGCGGAAGGTCCTGTATTCATACATATTAAAGTTAAACCGGGTAATAAGAAAGGTGTCAAGCGGGTATCCGATGATTGCTCCTGTGAGGAGATAAAGACTCTCTTCATGAGAGAGGTTATACGATGAAAACATTCCATGTTCCAACGGTGATTCTGGATATAGGGGAGGATATAGAAAGTCTACCTGAAGTTCTGCCTATTAACGGCGAGCGATTAGCCTTCATAACAGGTAGAAAGTTTCTAGATGAATCGGGATTATGGAGGAGAATCTCCTCGATTTTTAAAAATTTTATCATCTCTAGGTTTAAAGTTGCTCAGACCAATCCCCCTTGTGGCGTGGTGGATGAATGTAGGGAGTTCTTAAGGAAAACTGAATCTCAGATGGTTATAGCAATAGGAGGGGGAAGTGTATTAGATGTAGCAAAAGCTGCCGCGGCGCTGGTGGGAGCCGATTACGCATGTTTGGATTTCCTTTTGAAAAAGAGGGAACTTCGAAAGAAAGGCCTTCCTGTAATAGCTATTCCCACGACTACTGGTACTGGAAGTGAAGTAACCCCATTTACTGTCTTCTCCTATCAAGATACGAAAATCACATTAGAGAGTGAGTTTCTATACCCAGACTGCGCTGTGCTTTTATCCCCTCCACTTAAATTCCTAACTGGAGATCTTCTGGCTACTACCGTAGCGGATGCGTTGTGCCATGCTTTAGAGGCTTTCTGGTCAAGGAGGGCGAATTTCGTCTCCGATGCCTTTTCGGCGGAAAGCTTATACCGGATCATATCACACACTTTAAAAGCCTTAGATAACGGCGATATATACCACAGATATGAGCTTTTAAAAGCCTCATGTTTAGCCGGACTTGCTTTTTCAAACACTAGAACCACAGGCTGTCATGCCATCTCCTATCCCTTAACCGCGAGGTGGGGGATACCCCACGGACAAGCTTGCTTCTTTACTCTGCTCCCTATAATGAGGATGAACTATGAGGCGATATCTGCGAAGTTCGATAATTTAACAAGGCGACTTGGGTTTACAAGCTTCTCCGAATTTACCGAGAGTATTAAGCATATATCACGCTATATGGGGCTCGATAAACGTCTCAAAGATTACGGCGTTAATAAGGAAGATATAGAGTGGATCGCCGAGAAATCGCTTTCTCCTGAAAGAATGGCTAACAATCCTATTGAATTGAGCAAAGATAAAGTGAAGAAGATTTTGATGGAGGTGTGGTAACCTTGAAAGCTCTTATCGTCGCAGCCGGCATCTCCTCGAGGCTTTACCCTCTGACGAGAGAACTTCCTAAATGTCTTTTAGAAGTAGGAGGTAAAAGCATTATCAGGAGATCCATGGATATCCTTAGGGAGAGGGGAGTAAAAGATATATGCGTTGTTGTGGGATTTAAAAAAGAGAAGATAATAAAACATCTAGGCGATGAGGTGTCCTATAAATTTAACCCTTTCTACAGGATGACAAACGATATGGTTTCACTATGGTTCGGTGAGGATTTCGTAGGCGAGGAGGAGTTTCTCTACCTCCATTCGGATTTAGTTTATGAACCTGAGATATTGGATAAATGTTTAGAAGCCGACGGGGATATACTGCTTGTTATAGATAAGAAGGCGTGTGATGAGGAGGATATGAAAGTTAGGGTGGAGGATGGTATTGTAGTGGAATCTAGCAAGGATATACCCCTGGAAGAGGCCTATGGGGAATGGATCGGGATAGCTAAATTCTCCCCATACGGTGGGAAGAAGCTTTTTGAGGAAATAGAGGATATCCTCTATGAGGAGGAGAACTTTAATCTATATGACACCTATGCGTTTACCAAGATGGCTCGGAAGGGAATTCCTATCTATCCTGTCTTAACGGAAGGCAGAAGATGGATAGAGATCGATTTCATAAAAGAACTTGAGCTGGCAAGGAGCTGGTGGAAAGATCCAGAATCTGAAAGGTAGGTAAAAACAAGGTGGGGATGGTTCATAGTTATGGTAACAGATTACAGAGAACCTGAGATCAGCCCATCAGCCTCAGCTCATCTGGTCTTGAATGGGAACCTCCAAATGAGGTACAATACCTCATCAATCCACAAAAAATATAAGGAGGTTCCCGATGAGAGATTATCGGCTAAAAGAGATAGACTTGTCAAGTCGGATTCAACTGGCCCAAAAGATGCAGGATCCCTCAAGACAATGGGGAGAAGTAACGGAACTATCCAGGAGATACCAGGTATCTAGGAAGTTCCTCTACCAACTGAAGTGGAAGGCCACAGAGGCACTCCAAGAGGCATTGGCTCCAAAAAAGCCGGGGCCCAAAGAGAAGAGGAAAGAATTAGATGTGGATCAGACTGTATTGAAGCGATCGATACTCACCCTGGCGACAGCTATTCCAGGGAGCATAAGGGGGATACAGGTCAGCTTGAAGGAGATATTCGGAGTGCATTGCTCTTTGGGCTTTATAAGCGAGACATTACAGCAGGCGGCTGCTAAGGCTAGAAAGATGCTGGATCAAATGGTTCCCGGCACTGCCGTATTAGGGGAGTTGGATGAGATATTCCACAACCATCGGCCTTGTCTGACAGTCTTGGATGGCAGATCGCTGATGCTTCTGTATCTCTCTGCACATGATAGGAGAGATTCAACCAATTGGGGGGTGAGCTTGCTGGATTTGGATGACAGAGGGATTAAGTTCCACGACATGGTCTTTGATGGAGCGAAAGGGATAAAG
>Ga0180300_10000310_pt1 | contig 20809 bp, 22 predicted proteins | sample GuaBasSediGuay15_FD_121798 | JGI IMG/M metagenome (GOLD analysis project Ga0180300, IMG submission 121798) | Subseafloor sediment microbial communities from Guaymas Basin, Gulf of California, Mexico - Guay15, Core 4569-2, 21-24 cm | ecosystem: Environmental > Aquatic > Marine > Hydrothermal...
GTCCACCTCCTCCTCCGTCTCGACGTCGTATCCGACGTCCTTGACCGCCTGCCTCAGGTCGAGGATGGAGACGACGCTGGGGTCGTATTTCACGCGGGCCTTCTCGGTGGCTATGTTGACGACGGCGGACTCCACTCCCTCCAGCGAGCTCAGGGCCTTCTCGACGGTCGCTGCGCAGGAGGCGCAGGTCATGCCGACGATCTGCATTATCACCTCCCGTCTCTCGGCGTCCTTGCGGGCGATGACGGGCTCGTATCCGACCTCCCTAATGACCTTGCCCAGCTCGTCCAGGGCTACCCTGCTCGGGTCGTACTCTATGACCGCCTTCTCGGTTGCGAAGTTGACGTTGGCATCGATGACCCCCTCCCGCTGCATGAGCGCGTTCTCGATGGACCTGGCGCACATGACGCAGTGCATTCCGCTTATCGGGATCACGATCTTCCGAACATCGGACTTCACGGCGCTCCCCTCAGTGTCCAAGTTTATCCACACCTGAGTTAAATATAAATATATCCCTACAAGATATATCCCTGGGTGCATCATGTGGGCGACGAGAACCTGAACGACCTCATCTCGGACTTCGCGAGGTTCTACATACTGACCATCCTGTATGAGGCTCCGGCGCACGGCTACAGCATACTGAGGAAATTCAAGGCGAGGGTGGGAAGGACCATCAGCCCAGGCATCGTCTACCCGTTCCTCCAGAAGCTCGAGGAGCGGGGCCTGATCACCCATCACGTCACATCCGTCGGAGAGAAGGAGAGGAAGGTGTACGCGCTCACGGACGAGGGCAGGGAGCTCTGCAACCGGTTGTTCAAGCGCTTCGCCCGTCTGGTCGCGACGGCCATCGAGCCGAGCCTCGACGTCTGCGCCAACTGCGGCTGCAAGCTATACGAAGGCGGGTACACGGAGGTGATCGGCGGGGTCAAGATGACGTTCTGCTGCATCCACTGCGCTCAATCCTACAAGCGGGAACGGGGGATGAGGCATGATGCACCCACATCCTCGATGAACGGCGTTGGAGGTGCCAAGTAGAATGGTTAGGGACCCCGTCTGCGGGATGGAGGTCGACCCCGAAAAGGCCGGCTGGGCTGCCGAACACGATGAGAAGGAATACTACTTCTGTTCGGAGCGCTGTCAGAGGACATTCATGGAGAACCCAGAGAGGTATGTCGGAGCCGGTCGAAGGGGATACGGCCACTCAGGGCACGGCGTCCACGTCGGGGGCTGCTGCGGCGTGGGGATGGGCCGGGGCTGGATCAGCTACGTTCATGTCGCCATCCTCGTCTTCCTGCTGCTCCTCCTCTTCTTCCGTTAATCGACGTCGAGGTGGCCTGAGTTGGATCAGGGAAAGGGAGGAAAAGAGTATCGAGTCCCAGCTTCGGGAGCTGAGGGAGTGGGTCAAGATCAACACCAGGAGGATAGAGGCTCTGGAGGCAACGACGTTTCAGCTCCTGGACGAGGAGGTCCTGCTGATAGCTGTGCCCAGGCGGCGTTAGCACGTTTTAGGCCCCACCGCACTAACCTTTTGTTCCACGTTTAGTTTCATCGTCGTTCAGTTTTTTAGTCGCGGGTCGGCTATCCTTGAGTAGATGGTTTTGTCCATGGAGACCTTTCTGCTCAACGTTGAGGACTACATCAGCCCCGAGTGCGCATGCAAGATCGAGGATATGGTCAGGAAGCTGGATCACGTTGTGGACGTCGAGTTCGATTCCCTGACCAACGTCCTGAAGGTGACCGCCCATCCGGGCATGATCACGCGGGAAGACATCGTCAAACACCTTGAGGCGTGCAGGGTCCGATGCTCCGGGGAACTGCCTCATCTGGTTCACCGTGAACCTGCGGAAGGGGCGATGCCCATGGAGGGGCGTCCCCCTGAGCACGATCATCACGCGATGATGGAGGCGGATTTCAGGAGGCGGTTCATCGTCTCTCTGGTCTTCACCTTCCCCGTCCTCCTCCTGTCTCCCACGATCCAGCGGTGGTTCAACTTCAGCCTGCCCCGGTTCCCGGGCTACAACCTCCTCCTCTTCCTGCTGGCGTCGATCATCACGTTCTACGGGGGCTGGGCCTTCTACAGGGGCGCGGTCAGGTCGATCCGGCGGGGTCTGCTGGATATGATGGTGCTCGTGAGCCTGGCCGTCGGCGCCGGCTACCTCTTTAGCGTAGCGGCGACCTTCATCTTCACGGGCGTCATCGACTTCTACTGGGAGATCAGCACCCTCGTCGTCTTCCTCCTCTTCGGCCACTGGATGGAGATGAAGATGACGCGGCGGGCCTCCGGCGCCCTCAGGGAGCTCGTCAAGCTGATACCGCCGACGGCGAACCTCGTCAGGGACGGCGAGGTCGTCGAGATCCCCACTTCGAGGGTGAAGGTCGGGGACGTCCTCCTCGTCCGACCCGGGGGGAAGGTCCCCATAGACGGCGTCATCGTCGAGGGGCAATCCGCCCTGGACGAGTCCATGATCACGGGGGAGTCCAAGCCGGTGGCCAAGAAGGAGGGGGACGAGGTCATAGGGGGGACCATCAACGGCCTGGGCGCCATCAAGATCAGGGTTGATAAGACGGGGGAGGAGACCGCCCTAGCCCAGATCATCAAGCTCATGCAGGAGGTGCAGGCGTCGAAGCCGAGGACGCAGAAGCTAGCGGACAGGGCGGCCCACTACCTCACCCTCGTCGCCATCACCGCCGGCCTCGGGTCCTTCCTCTACTGGAACAACGTGGTCGGCGCCGACATGGTCTTCGCCCTCACCCTGGCCGTCACCGTCCTGGTGATAGCGTGCCCCCATGCCCTCGGCCTGGCCATCCCCACCGTCTCAGCCATCGCAACCACCCTGGCGGCCAAGAACGGGATACTCGTAAAGAACGCGGAGGCCCTTGAGATAGGGGAGAAGGTCGACACCTTCGTCTTCGACAAAACGGGCACCCTCACCGCCGGCGCCTTCTCCGTCACCGACGTTGTAACCACAGACGGCTTCGAGGAGGATGAGCTTCTCGGGCTCGCGGCCTCCCTAGAGAGCCAGTCGGAGCACCCCATCGGGGCTGCGTTGGTCCGGGTCGCGGAGGAGAAGGGCCTCAGCCTCTCCGAGCCCTCCCGGTTCGAGGCGATAGTCGGCCACGGCGTCAGGGGGTACGTCGGCGGGCGGCTCGTGACGGCGGGCACCTTCAGGCTCATGGAGAGGGAGGGGAAGACCTACGACCCCGCCCTCATCGAGAAGGCGAACAGGCTGTACGACGAGGGGAAGACGCTGTCATACGTTGCGGTGGACGGGGAGGTGAAGGGCGTCATCGCCTTCGCCGACGTTCTCAAGCCGAGCGCCGTCCAGGCCATAGAGGACCTGCACAGGATGGGGATGGAGGTCGTCATGATCACGGGCGACAATCAGAGGACCGCCGAGGTGATCGCCGCGAAAGCGGGAGTGGATAGATACCTCGCGGAGGTCCTTCCCCAGGATAAAGCCGGCGAGATAAGGAAGCTCCAGGGGGAGGGGAGGCAGGTCGCCATGGTGGGCGACGGGATCAACGACGCCCCCGCCCTCATCCAGGCGGATGTGGGCATCGCCATCGGCGCCGGCACCGACGTGGCCATCGAGTCCGCCGACGTGGTCCTCATCAAGAGCGACCCCGCGGACGTCTCGAAGCTGGTCAGGCTGAGCAGGGCGACCATGGGGAAGATGAGGCAGAACCTCCTCTGGGCGACCGGGTACAACGCCGCCGCCATCCCCCTCGCGGCGGGCGTCCTCTTCCCCTGGGGGATAACCCTCAGACCCGAGTGGGGCGCCCTGATAATGTCCGCCAGCTCCATAATCGTGGTCGTGAACGCCCTACTGCTGAGGGGAGCCCGCCTCCAGTAGAGGCACGAATCCGAACTGAAGGGAAGCCGTATGATCTACGTGGTCAAATGGGACGGACGTAAGGAGCCCTTCAATAGAGAGAAGATCATCCGCACCCTCCTACGCCTCGGCGCGTCCACGGACGCGGCGGAGCAGGTCGTCCAACGGATCGAGGCCGAGGTCTACGACGGCGTCACCACCAAAGAGATCCTCGAAAAGGTCTTCAGGGGCTTGGAGGAGTTCAAGCCCGCCATCGCCCTGAGGCAGGACCTCAGAGAGGCGATCGGCAGGATGAGGCCCGCGCCAGATTTCGAGGAGTACGTCCGCATACTACTCAGGTCCCACGGCTACAGGGTCTCTGGAAACAGGGTGATAAGGGGTTTCTGCGTGACCCATGAGATCGACGGCATCGCCGAAAAGGACGGCGAGACCACGTACCTTGAAGTGAAGCACCACAGGGACCCCCACGTCTACACGCCCTTCGGCGTGACCCTGGCGGCGAAGGCGAAGTGGGACGACATAAGAAAGGGCTTCGAAAAGGGCTTGAACCGCATCTCCTTCGATAAGGTCCTGATCGTCTGTAACACGAAGCTCACAAGGCATGCGGCGAAATACGCGGAATGCATAGGCTTGGAGCACCTTGGCTGGAACACGCCGGCCGGCCATGGGCTTGGCTCCCTGATAAATGAGAGGGACCTCTACCCCGTTACGATCCTGAAACGCCTGACACCCGACGAAAGGGACCTACTCGCCGACGGCGGCATCATAACGCTGAAACAACTGTTAACTAGGGACCTCCAGAGGCTCAAGATACCTAAACGCAGATTAAGGAAGATAACCAGCGAGGCTCGGCGAATTTTAGAAGAGTAGAACACCAACGTCTTATCCCTTGAAGTGCTCCCATCCCGCCATCCTGATCGGCTTCTCCTCGCCGTCCTCCACGTAGACGATGCGCCGATCAGCCGTTACCTCCCCCACCTCCACGAGGCTGCAGCCCACCCGCCTAAGGGCCGAGCGCGCCGCCTCCACCTCGCCGGGCCTGACGGTGAAGACGAGCTCGTACTCCTCCCCGCCGTAGAGCACGAGGTCGCTGAGGTCGACGCCGTGCAGCTCCGCGAACTCCTCCGCCTCCGGCGACGACGGGAGCCTGTCGACCCTGAAGCCGACGCCGCTGCTCCGGGACAGCTCGTGAAGGCTGACGGCGAGGCCGTCGCTGGAGTCCATGGAGGCGGAGACCGCGCCCGACCCGGCTAGGGCGGCCCCCTCCTCGACCCGCGCCCTCGGCATGTAGACCGACTCGACGAGAGCGTCCCGGAGCCCCGGCGGCGCCGCGTACCCCTCAAGCAGGATCTTGAAGGCGGCGGCGGTCCTCCCGAAGCCGCCGGTCGTCGCGAGGACGTCGCCGGGCTGCGCACCCTCGCGCCTCATGAGCTTGTCTTCGTCGGCGACGCCGTAGGCCATGCCGCTGATGATCACGTCCCCCGCCTCGTTCGTGTCCCCTCCGACGACGTAGGCGCCGTACTCACGGGCCCCGGCGTCGAGGCCTCGGGCCATCTCCTCGACGGCTTCGGCGCTGAAGCTCCGGGGGAGGCCGAGGGAGACGAGGAAGGCCAGGGGGCGGACGCCCTTGGAGCCGAGGTCGCTGAAGTTCATCACCACCGCCTTCCTCGCGGCCTGGAAGGGGGTCATCCCCTCCGGCACGTCCGTCTCCCAGACGAGCATATCCGTCTTCAGGACGGCTGTCCTCCCTCCTCCGAGGCTGACGGCGGAGGCGTCGTCCCAGAACGGCAGGGGCATGTCCGGCATGGGCGTCAGCTGCCGCATCATCAGGTCGATGAGCCTCCGCTCCCCGATCTCGCCGACGGTGACCAAGCCCTGTCCACCACACAACCATGGGGTGCCTTCGGGGATAAAACGTTTACAAATCGGGCTGCAAAAATGTCTTATACGACAGACTCATCCCTATGTAGATACCGCTTCGAGGCGTGGAGCATGGGAAAGATACTCGACGACATCAGGGTTCTGGACCTGACCCATGTCTGGTTCGGCCCCTGGTGCACCATGATGCTGGCCGACATGGGCGCTGAAGTCATAAGGATAGAGCCGCCCTGGGGGGCCATCGACCGGATCGCCGAGGGCGCCCGCTTCGGCGGGGTCAGCTACACCTTCCACCACCTCAACCTCAACAAGAAGAACCTGACCCTCAACCTGAAGGCGCCGGAGGGCGTCGCCATCTTCAAGGAGCTGGTGAAGAGGTCGGACGTGGTGGTGCAGAACTTCAGGCCGGGCACCATGGAGCGGCTCGGGCTGGGGTACGACGTGCTCAGGGAGCTGAACCCGGGGATCATCTACGCCGCCCTCTCAGGCTTCGGCCAGTATGGACCCTACTCGTCCAGGGGCGCGTACGCCATGATCGCCGAGGCGATGAGCGGCCACACCCGGCTGACCGGCGACAGGGTCGACCCCGAGGGGCCGCCGATAGAGATGGCGCAGGCCTACGGCGACCTCGGGCCGGGGACGATGGCGGCCATGGCGATAATCGCGGCCATCAGGTACAGGGACAGGACCGGCGTGGGGCAGATGATCGACGTGGCCCAGCTCGACTGCATGGTCGCCTACAACACCGCGATAACCGGGTACACCCTCTCGGGGATGAAGCCGTGGGAGCTGAGGAAGAAGTACTCCCTGGGCAGGGGCGTCGGCGGTCTGATGCAGACGAAGGACGGCGGCTGGATCAGGATGGCAGCCTACTCGCCGAAGGCCATCGACAACCTGAAGAAGGCCCTGGAGACCGATGTGGTCGACAGGGAGATGGTGGAGAAGCGGGTCGCGGAGATGACCCGGGACGAGGCGGTCGACTTCTTCGTGAAGGCGAAGATACCCGTCGCCCCCGTCTACCACGTCGACGAGGTCGTCAGGGACCCCCACCTCGCCGCCCGCGGCATGTTCGTGGAGGTGGAGCACCCGAAGGCGGGGAGGGTGAAGGTGCCCAACTTCCCCGTCAAGTTCTCGGAGACCCCGGGGGAGATCGTCTCGGCGGCCCCCCTGCTGGGGCAGCACAACAAGGAGATCCTGATGGGGCTCCTCGGCTACACGGAAGAGCGGATCGCGGAGCTGGAGAGGGCGGGGATCATCGCCTCCGAGACGTAGAGGCACACAATTTTTTAATTAGGCCTCTTCCCCCCGATCCCGGAGGGTGGAGGCGGTGTATCTTCCCGGGCTGGGGCTGCTGATCGGCCTGTTGACCCTGTTCATCGTCGGCGTCATCATGATCATCCTCGTCGGGCTGCTGATCCTCTTCATCCCCGCCGCCCTGTTCGCCCTGCTGGTCTTTCTCGTCTCGGGGAGGGTGCTGCTGGCGGGGCTGGCCTTCTTCGCCTTCGCCCTTCTGGGGCTGCTGCGCATGGTCTTCTGAGCGGACGCCGGCTCCCGCCGCGGGGAACCATACTTCTTAAAAATGGGTGCGCCCCTCATAGGAGTTGGCGGGGAGCGCCCCGGTAGCTCAGAGGTAAGAGCGGCAGCCTCGTAAGTTGTTGGCCGCGGGTTCGAATCCCGCCCGGGGCTCCACACCCGCAGTATTGCAAGCAGGGGCCCTTCTAACCCATATCGACGGGACACAGGCGACACTAAGTGATCCGACTTCTCGGCGAGCGGTTCCCCTACGTGATCTGTTCATGGAGAAAAAGGGGATGGGGTTGCTGCTCTATAGGCTGAGGCTCAGCAGCTTCCGCTGCACGAGCAGGTAGATGAGGATGCCGCTGATCACCATCTCGGGCAGTATGTAGCTCCCGTTGTAGATGGCGGAATAGACGATGGGGCTCATCCCCTCGGGGGCGTACATCCAGAAGAACAGGACGCCGGACAAGAAGTGGGAGAGGAACCTCGCGGTCAGAGCCGCGACCACGCCGAGTAAGGGGTACCTCTTGAACAGCGCCGCGATCCCGAGGACGCCGAAGGCGAGGGGGTAGTCCAGGAACATGCCGAACGGGTTGTAGACCCACCCGTCGAGGACCATCTGCGCCAGGCCGAAGACGGCGCCCGTGAAGACGCCCACCTTCAGCCCCCGCCTGTACGCGATGAGCAGGACGGGGACCATGCTCCCCAGGGTGACGGAGCCGCCGTACGGAAGCTGGAAGACCTTTATGTAGTTCAGGACGAGGGAAAGCGCAACGGTGACCGAAACCTCAGCCAGAATACGCGTGTTGGATGTCGTCTCTTTCAACCTTTCTCCCTCCGCCGGTATTACCCGGATCAGGTTCAAAGGGTCGACGCTTACCGTCCTCTCAGCCGGGCCACAGCCCAGCTCCCCTTCCCGTGAACTCACCCCCTCCGCCCATATAAGGTTTAGCCTCGAAAGAGAAATATCGAGGCGACACGGATGGTTCGGTGATGACAAGATGGTCAGGTTAAAGACTGGGATCAGGAAGTTTGACGAGCTGGTGGGCGGCATCGAGTCCGGCAGCCGCACCATCCTCTACGGGCCGCCGGGCACCGGCAAGTCCGTCTTCGCTATGCAGTTCCTCTGGGAGGGACTGAAAAACGGCGAGGCTGTCTCCTACGACGTCTTCGACAAGCCCTTCCCCCGGCTCCGGTGGTACTTCAAGAGCTTCGGCTGGGACATCGAGCCCTACGAGGAGGCGGGGAAGTTCATCTCCATCCAGGCCTTCCCCCACTTTGCCCCTTACCCCAGGGATCCAAGGGTCATCTACTTCAGCCTAGCCGACTTCGAGGAGATGAAGCGCATAGACAGGATTATCTCGGACGCCGGTGTCACCCGGTTCGCCGCGGGGGATTTCCATGAGTGGATGTTTGGGACCCTGAACGTCGAATACATGGTCCCCGTGGAGACGTGGACGGTGAACTGGTCCTACTATGACGATATCGCCAACGTCGACATCATGACCGCCGCCTCGGCGAGGGACATGAAGATCGTTGAGGCGACAGACCTCGACATCAACGTCGCCAACAATCTCATCTTCTTCCGCTTCAACGAGGAGACCTGCCAGAGGGAGATGCGGATCGTGAAGATGGAGGGGGTTGAGCATCCCCTGGAGTGGCTTCCCTTCAAGATAACGAAGAAGGAGGGCATCCAGCTCCTCTAAACCTTTTTCCTCGCCTTCACCAGAATGACGCCCGCATCCGGGCCAGCCGGGACCAGCTTCGTCTCCGACTCGACCTCTCCGGGGGCGGCTGTCAGCGTGCCCAAGGTCTCCAGCGTCTCATACCCCGCGTTCCTCAGGTAGGCGTGGACCTCCTCGGCGGTGTAGAGCCTCGCGTGGCTGAAGATGGGGTCTCCCCCCTCCGCTAACTTAGCATACAGCCTTCCCCAGGCGCTCTGCCTGTTGATCGTCAACGTCACCAGCGGCGCATCCTCCTTGAGGGCCGCCCCGATGGAGCGCAGGGCCGCGATGGGGTCAGGTAGAAACTCCAGCACCGTGACCATGTACGCGAAGTCAAGGCATCCCGATCTGAGCGGGCAGCCCTCGGCGGTCGCCAGGATCGATTGGAGGCCCTTCCTCGCGGTTTGCTCAAGCATCCCCGGGGAGGGGTCGATGCAGACCACGGGCCTCCCCTCTGAGGCGAGATGCTCGGCGAAGATGCCTGTCCCGGCTCCCATCTCGGCCCCCAGCCCCGAGGACGGGAGCAGCGCCTCAAGCCCCCGGAGTTCCGACGAGAGGACGTAGGCGCCCATGGGCTGCCTGTACCAGTCCTCGTAGGAGGCCGCAGCTCTGTCGAAGGCCTTGATGGATTCAGACACGGCGGGCCAGCTCGACGAGGGTTCTCAGGAGATGATCCGGCGTCTCGCCGACGAGGGTTGTCGTGGGCTCTATGCCGAAGGCGCCGGGATGGGCGTAGGCGTCGTGGAGTTCGGCTGTCTTCCGTATGTGGCTCACGACGGGGCAGCCATCACCGGAGGCCGTCGGGGGGAGCACGCTGACGCTGAGGCCCATATCCCTGAGGGCCTCGATGATGTCGTCGCCGCCGCGGATGTTCGCCGCCGCGCGCGCCGCAGGGTTCAGCCTCATCGCCTCCAGCACCACGGACGCCATGTGCCTGGAGCCGCCGTAGGCGACCTCGCCGCACACCCTTGGACGGCCCAGGCTGACGATGACCCTCCCGCTCAGGCCGGCCACCTCCTCGACGGAGGCGGCGTGCAGCCTCGCGTACACCATATTGGTGCCGACCTGCGGTACGAGGGACGAGATCTCCTCATAATCCTCTAGCGCCGCGAACGCCCTTCTCAGTGCGTCGATGATCTCGTCCCGAGGCGCGAAGGTGCCGTAAAGCTCGTCCAGCGCCGTCCGCTCCACCTTCTCCACCTCGACGCCGTCAACATACAGCCCCTCTCCCTCCTTTACCCTCCCGACGGTCGAGCAGGGGTATCCCATCTCCTCGCACGCTCTCGATACGTCCTCCACCGCTGCGGGGTCGACGACCGCGATCAGGACGCCGTAGGTCGGCGCCCTCAGGACATCCACGCCGAGGCTCTCCACGCCGTCGGCGTAGGGCATGAGATGGGAGCTGGCGTCGATGCGCAGGTTCAACGCCTCCGCCACCTCGTGGAGGGCCCCCTTCACGCCGCCCTCGGAGACGTCGTGCATCAGCTTGACCCCCTCAACCTCCTGCAGGCGGAGCGCCGCGGGGAGCGGGGTGAACCTCCTCCACCGATCGTCCGCGCACCCCTCCGAGAGGGCCTTCAGCCAGAGGGCCTCGCCGCCGACGGCGCCGACGACGACCACGCGGTCGTCCTCCCTGGGCTTCCCGGGCTGTTTGACTGGCTCGCCGAGGCAGGTGGCGGTGACGAGGGGAGTCTCGATGCCTTGGTAGGTGGCGGTCTGCCCTGCGGCGACCGTGACGCCGTATTTTCTCGCCTCGTCTCCCAGCCCTCGGGCGATGGTGCGGAGTTCCTCCTCCCTCGTCCCCGGGGGGAGGTAGATGCCCGTCACGAGGTGTCGGGGCCGGGCGAAGAGGGAGGCGACGTTGGAGGCGGCGTAGTGGAAGGCGAAGAAGCCGAGGGCTTCGAGGGGGACGCCGATGGAGGGGCTGTGGGCGACGATGGTCCTGCCCATGAGCTGGACCGCCCCGCCGTCTAGGGACGGCGGCTCCCCGAGGGGTAGGAAGGGGAGGACTGACCGCCTGAGCACCTCCCGGCTCACCTTTCCGAGGCCGAGGGTGTCGCTCCTGTTTTCGATCTCCTCCATTACATCAGCCTCTCCACGCCGAGGCTTCTCCTCACAGCCGCGACGATCGCGACGGCCGGAGGGATAAAGATCGCGTCCACGATGGTGAGGAGCACCGTCATGGCCATACCCAGCCCGAATAGAATCCAGTCCGCGACGAAGAAGCCCACGGTCTCCCAGATGACGCCCACCGCCATCGCGGTGATCTCCCAGGGCGAGACGGCTCTGCTGCCGGTCGGCTTCCGGACCCTCACCAGTAGGCTGATGAGGGAGGCCTCGACGCCGCGGACGAGCATGGCGCCGAGCACGAAGACCGGTGGAAAACCGTAGGTCACCATCTTGTACCCCGTGCCCAGCCCCTGAGCCACCGCGACGATGAGGCCCGCGAGGGCCGGGTTGACGAGGACGCCGAGGGCGTAGATGAGCACGGGCGAGAGGTCGTACTCGGCCAGCGGCTGGGGCATCGGCACCATGATGAGGTTCGCGACGGTCGTCGCGGCCACCATGACGGAGAACAGGGCGATCTTCCCGCTTCTGGTTCTCAACATAGTCTCCATCTTTTCCGCATCCTGAGAAGGAGCCGGGTGGGGTAGGCTGCCCCAGGGCGGCATCGCCTAGGAATAAAGATCCTCGTCGTTCCTTCCCTCCGCCGGTATTACCCGGATCAGGTTCAAAGGGTCGACGTTTACCGTCCTCTCAGCCGGGCCACAGCCCAGCTCCCCTCTCCTCGGGTGATCCCCCGGCTCCGCTTATATAGCTTCCGTTTGAGGCTCAGCCGACGGAAGGGTCAATATGGGCTCAGGCTTATATAGCGTCGGCATTTAATTGAGAAGTGAAACGGGAATGGCTCCCCTCTCCTCAACCGATCTGATGGTGGGCATAGGCGCCTTGGCGGTCGCCGCCGTCGCGATCTACCTGTTCATCAGGGCAAGCGGAGGCGAGGCGAAGAAGCCGGAGCCCGAGGAGGCGGTCGAGGAGGAGACCCCCCCGCAGCCTGCACCGGTGGCCGTGCAGAGGGGCCGGCTCCAGCTGCCCAGGGTCGAGCGGCATCTCAGGCAGTCCGACGTGGAGCGGGCCCGCAGCAACCTCAGGACCCTCACCCTCCAGAGGGAGCTGCTCAGCATGGTGCTGAAGCGGCTCTTCGAGGCGGAGGACGAGGGGGAGATCACGCGGGAGGAGCGCCTCCGCCTCTCTCGAGGCTACGAGGCGGAGATGAAGCGGCTCAACGAGGACCTGAAGCGGGCTGAGCTCATCGTCACCCTCCACGAGCTGGAGTCCATCAGGGACGACGTGCTGAAGCGGTTCGAGGCGACGCTGAACGAGACCCAGGCGAGGATCGACGCCATCCTCAAGGAGCTGAAGCTGGAGGAGCCGAAGAAGGCCCCCGCCAAGCCCCCTCGCAGGAGGAAGAAGCCGGAGAAGAAGGAGGCCGAAGAGGAGGCGGTCGAGGAAGAGGTCGAGAAGCCTCCCCCGAGGCGCCGCAAGTCGGAGGTCGAGGAGAAGCTCGAGCAGCTCAGGAAGGAGGTCCTCAAGGAGCTGGAGGAGCTGGAGAAGCTCGAGATCGAGGTCTGAGGCCCCATGAGCTGGGTGGAAGCGGCGAAGCGTCGGGCCGCCGAGAGGGCCGTGGAGCACGTGGAGAGCGGGGCCGTGGTCGGCCTCGGGAGCGGCAGCACAGCCGCCCACGCGATACGCATCATCGGCGCCCGCATCCGCAGCGGCGAGCTGGACGACATCCTCGGCGTCCCCACCAGCCTCCAGGCGGCCGCCGAGGCCGTCAGCGCCGGCGTCCCCCTGACCACCCTCGACGAGCACCCGGTTCTCGACCTCGCCATAGACGGCGCCGACCAGATCGACGGGGAGCTGAACGCGATCAAGGGCGGCGGCGGCGCCCTGCTGCGGGAGAAGGTGGTCGCCGCGGCCTCGAAGCTCTACATCATCATCGCCGACGGGACGAAGCTGGCCGCCCGCCTGGGCGAGGGCTGCCGCCTCCCCGTGGAGGTGCTCCCCTTCGCCCTGGTCCCCGTTCTACAGAGGATCGAGGGGCTCGGGGCCGAGGCCGCGGTCCGCTCCGGGAGCGGAAAGCTGGGCCCCGTGGTGACCGAGAACGGCAACCTCATCATAGACGCCGACTTCGGCGCCATAGCCGACCCCGCGAGGCTGGAGGCGCAGCTCAAGGCGATACCCGGCGTCATCGAGACGGGTCTGTTCCTCGGGTACGCCGACCTTGCGTACCTCGGCACCGAGGAGGGCGTGAGACGGCTCGCTAGGAGGCGGCGGAAGGCTATCTGATTGTCTCTCCCCTATGAGGGGTTGGGGGCGCGCAGGATGGGCGCTAGGTGGTGCCCTCCTTCCATGAGGAGAGATACCGCCTCTGCTCGTCGGTGAGCTCGTCGATCTCGATGCCCATCCCCCTCAGCTTCAGCCGGGCCACCGTCGCGTCGATCTCCTCCGGGACTTCGTGGACCCTGGGCTCCAGCTTGTCGCCCTTCCACAGCCATTCGGCGACGAGGGCCTGGTTGGCGAAGCTCATGTCCATCACCTCGCTGGGGTGGCCCTCGGCGGCGGCGAGGTTGACCAGACGCCCCTCCGCCAGCAGGTAGATGCGGCGGCCGTCCTTGAGGCGGTACTCTTCGAGGTTAGGCCTCATCCTCCGCTTCCCGGTGGACATCTCCTCCAGGGCTTTGAGGTTGATCTCGACGTTGAAGTGGCCCGCGTTGGCGAGGATGGCGCCGCTCTTCATCAGCTCCATGTGCTCCCTGTCGATGACGTTGACGTCGCCGGTGGAGGTGACGAAGATGTCGCCCAGGGGTGCCGCCTCCTTCAGCGGCATGACGCGGAAGCCGTCCATCACCGCCTCCAGCGCCCTGAGGGGGTTGACCTCGGTGACGACGACGTTGGATCCCATCCCCCGGGCCCTGATGGCGATGCCGCGGGCGCACCAGCCGTACCCGCAGACGACGAAGGTCTTCCCCGCCAGCAGGACGGAGGTCGCCCTGAGGATGCCGTCAATGGTGCTCTGCCCCGTCCCGTACCGGTTGTCGAACAGGTACTTCGTGTAGGTGTCGTTGACAGCGATGATCGGGTACCGGAGCGCCCCGTCGGCCTCCATCGCCCTCAGCCTGATGACGCCCGTCGTCGTCTCCTCGGAGCCCCCCTTCACCCCCTCCAGGGCCTCCGTCCTCTTCGAGTGGATGGTGCTCACGAGGTCGGCGCCGTCGTCCATGGTGATCATGGGCTTGTGGTCGATGACCCTGTTGACGCACCAGTAGTACTCCTCCGTCGTCTGCCCCCTCCACGCGTAGACCGGGGTCCCCGCCCGCGCGAGGGCCGCGACCACCTCATCCTGCGTCGAGAGGGGGTTGGAGCCGCAGAGGACGACCCGGGCGCCCCCCGCCTCCAAGGTCCTGACGAGGACGGCCGTCTCCTTGGTCGCGTGGAGGCACGCGCCGAGACGCACCCCCTCTAGGGGCCGCTCCTCCTCGAATCTGCGGCGGATCTGCCCCAGGACGGGCATGTGCGCCTCGGCCCACTCTATGAGGAGCTCGCCCTGATCCGCCAGCCCGACGTCCTTGATCTTGTAATCCTCCACGAACGTCACCGAGAGATAAAGCCCTGAGGGGGTATAAGGAGGTTACCCCGGGGACCGGATCACAGAACAACGATCTGGGCGTGGGGGATATCCCCGAAGTAGATGACCGCGGACTTGTGGACCATCCGGTTCTCTATCGCCGCCTCGACGATCTTCTTCCCGACGAGGTTGCAGATGGTGGCCCGCCGCATCGCCTCCAGGGCCTCGTCGAGGTCCGCGGGGACGCCCTTGTAGAAGGTCTCGTTGACCTTGAAGGGGACGCGGCCGCCCTCCAGGGTCTTCCCCAGCAGCTCCACGTCGCAGATGGCCACCAGTACATCCCTCCCGTGGCGCATCGTTTTGACGTAGACCTCAGGCATCCCTCGTCAGCTCGTGCCTATGGAGGACCTGGCGCCGCACGCCTCGCACTGGAGGAACCAGAGCCGCTTCTCGCGCACGATGCGGGTGTCGGGCCTCTTGCAGACGGGGCAGACGACGTACTTCTCCGTGTATATCTCCAGCAGGTTGCGGATGGTGTCGTAGCCGAACCTCCCCTGGAAGACGGCGCGGGTCCCGTCGAAGGTGGCGAGGGTCGCCATCTCCCCCGAGAGGAATTTGAGCAGGTGCTCCGGGTCGCGCCTGAGCTCGTCGGCGATCTCCTTGAAGTTCATGATGACGGTCCTACGCCTGCCGACCTGCCTCACGTCCGGCCGGGGGACGGTGAACCTCTCGTAGGCCTCGACCTGCTGCGGCAGCTCCGCGTAGGCCCGCTCCAGCATCTCCCTGTAGTCCCGCTTCATCGCCATCACCATAGGCTTACCCTAACTCCAATATAGCCCCTCCGAATCCAAGGCCTCCTCCCCTACTCGCGCGGGCGCCTCAAAAAGGTTTCCCGGCGGCAAAACGGTTTTATCCCATTAGGGTTTAGGGTTGTCCGTGTCCGGCGACAAGTTCGAGTGCGAGGTGATGGACTGGGAGCTGTTCTACAACCTCGCCAAGAGGGTGGCCGAGAAGATAAAGGCGTCCGGCTACAGGCCCGACTTCGTCGTCGGCCTCGCCCGGGGCGGCTGGGTGCTGGCGCGGGTGCTCTGCGACCTCCTCGGCGTCAAGGACCTGGTCAGCCTCAAGGTGGAGCACTGGGGGGTGACGGCGACGCCCGACGGGAGGGCCCGGCTCAAGTACCCGTTCCGCATCGACCTCTCGGGGCGCCGGGTGCTGGTGGTGGACGACATCACCGACACCGGCGAGAGCATGCGGCTGGCGACGGAGTACGTGGAGAAGCTGAACCCCGCCGAGATCCGGACGGCGACCCTCCGCCACATAGAGGGCTCCAAGTTCGTCCCCGACTACTACGGCGACGAGATCACCTGGCGGTGGGTCATCTTCCCCTGGAACTTCACCGAGGACCTCTGCAACATCGTCCCCAAGGTGGCCGGCGAGTGCGCCGACATCGAGGAGCTGCGGAGGCGGCTCAAGGAGGACTACAAGATCGACATCGACGAGGAGAGGCTCTCCGAGGTCCTCGCGGAGCTGGACCGGCGCTCTAAAGGGTGGCGTCCCTCAAGGCTTCGCCGCAGCGGCAGGTCCTCTCCCGGGGGATCTCGGGGATCGCCTCCATGATGAGCTTCTTGAAGTTGGCGGCGTTCCGGGTCATCGTCTCGATGATCTCCTGCGTGGAGACCGGCCTCTCCGCCCAGACGTCGTAGTCGGTGACCATAGCCACCGAGACGTAGCAGATCTCGGCCTCCCGGGCGAGGACGCACTCGGGGTAGAGAGTCATCCCTATGATGTCGGCGCCCCACATGCGGAACAGGCGGGACTCGGCCCGGGTGGAGAACCGGGGTCCCTCGATGCAGACGTAGGTCCCCGTAGGGTGGACCCTGAGGCCGAGGCGGCGGGCGAAGTCGGCGAAGAAGTCGTGGAGCTGGGGGCAGATGGGGTCCGCCGCCGATATGTGGCAGAGCTTCCCCCCCTCGTAGAAGGTGTCGGCGCGCTTCCGGGTGCGGTCGATGAACTGGTCGGTGATGACGAAGTCTCCCGGCGCGTAGTCCTCCCGGAGGCTGCCCACCGCCGACGAAGCCACGATCCGCTGGACGCCCAGCTCCTTCAGGGCCCAGATGTTGGCCCTGCTGTTGATCCTGTGAGGCGGGATCTGATGCCCCCTGCCGTGGCGGGGGATGAAGGCGACCCGGCGCCCCCCGTAGGTGCCGAGGGTGATGAGGTCCGACGGCGCCCCATACGGCGTGTAGACCTTCACCTCCCTCGCGTCCTCGATGATCTCGGGGTCGTAGACGCCCGTGCCGCCGATGACGGCGATCTCGGCCCGGCGTTCCTCTGTCATATCGCGCTCTATCTCCTCTGAGGTTTGGATAAACCTTTTCCGCCCTCGACGTGGCGAAAATCCTTAATAGTTGCTCAAGGTGTATCAGTGGACTACGAGATGCCGCCAGATGAGCGTAAGCAGGGTTTCGCCATACTGGCATCCACGAGCGTCAGCTACTTTGTCGAGAACTTCATCAGAACGGCGCCCTCGGCCCTGATGCCCATACTCATCGAGGAACTCGGCCTCACCCATGGACTAGGAGGGCTTCTCGTCTCCTCCTACTTCTTCCTCTACGCTCTGATGCAGGTGCCTAGCGGGGTCCTATCTGACGCCCTGGGCCCTCGGCGGACCATCCTGGGCTTCACCGTTTTCACCATCGTCGGTGTCTTCATCTTCTACCTCGGCCACCGTCTTGAGATACTGCTGGTGGCCCAGCTGCTCATAGGCCTCGGCACCAGCGTCTTCTATATCAACGCCGTCAAAATCGTCTCCACTTGGTTCTCCTCAGGGCGCCGGGCCAGCGCCATCGGCGTCCTTAGCGCCACAAGCGGTCTGGGCAACTTTTTCGCCTACATAGGTTTCCCCCTGGCCATGAGGCTAGCCTGGGGTTGGAGGGGGCTCTACCTCCTTTGCAGCCTCCTGCTGGTGGCCAGCTTCGCGGCCAACCTTTTCATCCTCAGGGATCGCCCTCACTCCGAGGAGCTGGATGTCCCGCGTAGGAGCCCGTCGATCGGCCGCTCATTCGTGCGGGTCATCGGGGAAAGGAGGATGTATCCCTATCTCCTCGGCTTCGTCTTCAGCAGCTTCAGTTGGGTCTTCATGTCCTGGCTCCCTCAGTTCCTCGTCGATACCCGCGGGTTCTCGTATATCGACGCCGGGTTGGTGTCCAGCGTAGCCACGATCATGGGCATCCCCGGCTGCATTTTGATAGGCCTCATCTCCGATCACTTGAAAAGGCGGAAGCTCCCCCTTGTCGCCTTCTCCTTGGCCTATACCTGCCTGCTGGCGGGGTTCCTCGCTCTGCCTGGATGGATGCCCCTGCCGCTGTTCGCCGCGGTCGCGGCCTGCATAGGCTTCTCCGTGTCTCTGTGGGTGCTCTCCTTCTCCATGGTCCCCGAAACCCTGCCCCCCGATATGGCGGGGATGGGCTTGGGGCTGTTGAACGGCATCGGTAACCTGGCGTTCTCCCTCGTCGCCCCCGTTTATGGCTTTCTCGTGGACTCGTCGGGCAGCTACCTCACGTCGAACGCAATGCTCATCCTCGGGGGCGTGCTGATGACCGTCGTCTACGCCCTCTTCACCCGCGAGACCTACGGCGGCGTCGGGGAGCCCTGAGCTTTTATACCCCGTGGCGGTATCTGTGCTCAATGGACACGGAAGAGTTGATCAGGGCGCTGCCGAAGGCAGAGCAGCACATCCACATCGTCGGCTCGACTCGGCCTGAGACGCTGCTCTGGCTGGTGGAGCAGGGCGATCTGGAGGCGCCCTACAGAACCCTGGAGGACGTCCGCCGCTTCTTCCGTTACCGCGACTTTCTCCATTTCATCTCCATCTACAGCACCGTGGTCGACTGCATCACCGACGAAACCCAGTTCGAGCGCATCACCTACGAGATGCTGGAGGACGACGCCCGCTGTAACGTCCGCTACGTCGAGGCGAGCTTCTCCGCCCCCGACCACGTCCGCAAGGGCCTCGACTACGGCCGGATGCTCGACGCCATCAACAGGGGCGTCAGCCGCGCCCGCCGCGACTTCGGCATCGAGTGCAACCTCAGAATCGACCTCGTCCGGAACTACGGCCCCGACGCCGGCATGGAGGTCCTCGACTGGATCGAGGCGAAGAGCGACAACATCGTCGCCGTCGACATCGGCGGCAGCGAGGGGGGCTTCCCCCCGAAGCCCTACGCCCCCGTCTACCGCCGGGCCCGGGAGATGGGCCTCCACCTCGTCGCCCACGCGGGGGAGGCTGCCGGTCCCGAGAGCATCTGGGACGCGGTGAGGTATCTGGGCGTCGAGCGCATCGGCCACGGCGTCGCCGCGAGGGACGACCCCCGGCTGATGGACCACCTGCGGGAGCGGGGCATAACCGTCGAGGCCTGCCCCGTCAGCAACGTGAAGACCGCGGTCGTCTCGTCGCTCCGGGATCACCCCGTCAGGGAGTTCTTCGACCGGGGCCTCAGGGTGACGGTGAACAGCGACGACCCCTCCATGTTCGGCACCGACATGGACAACGAGTACCTGCAGCTCCACAGGGAGCTGGGCTTCACCGTCCCCGAGCTCTTCAGGCTGAGCCTCAACGCCGTCGACTCCTCCTTCCTCCCCGAGAACCGGCGAAGCCGGCTGCGGGAAGTCTTCATCGAGGAGTATCGGCGGCTGGTGGATGGGGCTGAAAGGTTTAAGTAGCCTCGGCGAGACCCTATGTTAGCACAGAGGTGTTCTGAACTCACAGCAGGGAAGGATTTGAAGGGACACAAGTTCCCGAAGGATAAGCCTGTCCTCGTGACGTGCGGCCTGCCCTACGTGAACGGCCCGTGCCACATCGCCCACCTGCGGACGTACGTGCCCGCGGACATCTTCGTCAGGCTCCTCCGCAAGCTGGGGCAGGAGGTCGTCTTCGTCTGCGGCTCCGACACCCACGGGACCCCCATCACCGTGAAGGCGGAGGAGGAGGGTGTCACCCCCGGGGAGATCGTCGCCCGCTATCATAAGCACTTCCTTGACATCTTCCCCCGCCTCGGCATCATCTTCGACAACTACGGGAGCACCGACGACCCCCTCAACCACCGCCGCACCCAGCAGATCGTCCGGGCGCTGATGGAGAACGGCTACGTCTACGCCAAGACGCTGAGGCTCCCCTACTGTCCCACCTGCAAGCGCTTCCTCCCCGACAGGTACCTGAGGGGGACCTGTCCCTACTGCGGCGCCCAGGCCCGGGGGGACGAGTGCGACCAGGGGTGCGGCCGCTACCTGGAGCCCGGGGAGCTCATCGACCCCCGGTGCAGCATCTGCGGCACCAAGCCCGAGATGAGGGAGACTCGCCACTACTTCCTCAGGCTGACGGCCTTCGAGGACTTCCTCCGCGGCTACCTGAAGCAGATGGACGGGACGGACATCGCCCGGAACTACGCCCTCCAGTGGGTGGAGAAGGGGCTGCAGGACTGGAACATCACCCGGAACCTCGACTGGGGGGTCAAGTTCCCCGGCGAGGAGGGGCTCGTCCTCTACGTCTGGGTGGACGCCCCCATCGGCTACATCAGCTCCACCGAGGAGTGGGCCCAGCGGACCGGCGGCGACTGGGAGTACTTCTGGAAGGGGCCCGGATATCTCATCCACTTCATCGGCGGCGATATCGTCTATCACCACTGCCTCTTCTGGCCAGCGATGCTGAAGGGCGCCGGCTACGACGTCCCCTACGCCGTCGTCGCTTCCGGCATGGTCCGGGTTGAGGGCAAGATATTCTCCAAGAGCCGGGGCTATGTCATCTGGGTGGAGGAGGACTACCTGGACAACGGCCTCGACCCCGACGCTCTCCGCTACTACGTCGCCTCCTACACCGGCCACACCCGGGACCTCGACTTCAGCTGGGCCACCTACGGCGAGAAGGTGAACAAGGAGCTCGTCGGCACCTCGGCAACTTCCTCTACAGGGCCCTCCTCTTCGCCCACAGGAACTACGGCTCCGTGCCGGACGGCGAGGTGGAACCCGAGGTCAGGGCCGAGGTCGAAGCGGCGCTCCAGGCCATAAGGGACGGCCTCGACGAGTACGAGTTCAAGAAGATCGCCGACGCCGTCGTCGCCCTCGCCGCCTTCGGCAACAGGTACCTCCAGGCAAACGAGCCGTGGAAGCTGAGGAAGACCGACCCGGCGAGGGCTCAGCGGGCGATCCACAACTGCCTTGGCCAGCCA
>Ga0180300_10000312_pt1 | contig 20799 bp, 20 predicted proteins | sample GuaBasSediGuay15_FD_121798 | JGI IMG/M metagenome (GOLD analysis project Ga0180300, IMG submission 121798) | Subseafloor sediment microbial communities from Guaymas Basin, Gulf of California, Mexico - Guay15, Core 4569-2, 21-24 cm | ecosystem: Environmental > Aquatic > Marine > Hydrothermal...
GAAGAATTGTGCCATCCGGAGGGCACTCTGTACAGGCATTTTATAGAAACTCTAGAGAAGGGTATGAAACGAAGAAATGTGGGGAAATATATAGACGTACTTTACTGGATCGCAAAAGGAGCGTCAGATTTAACGACCATATCCAAAAACACAGGATTCAGCCCGCAGCACTGTCTGAAAATACTCAGATTTCTCGAAAAAAGCATGTTAATAGAGAGAGTGGGGGATAGTTACTTTCTGAAGGACCCTCTCATGGACATATGGCTCAAGAGAATATATGAGTTGATGAGCCGAGAATACTCCCCGGTAAGGGACTTTACACAAATAAAACTGATGTTAAAAGAGTATTTGGACGAATTGAGAAAGCAGATTTCGATAGGTGCGGAGGCAAGGATCAGAGAATTGCTTAGAGCATTCGATGGAAGAAAGAAGATACCAATAGCTGGAGAAATTGTAAGGACCCCAACATTTCAAATAGTGTCGAGGATTACATGGAATGGTAATGAAATAGATGTTCTCGCAATCGGGTCCGAGGTGTGGGTTTTAGAAGTAAAAACCGGGTCTGTGAAATATGAAGATCTGAAAACCTTCGCTAGGAAAATAGATGACGCGATAAAATCCGGAGTTATTAAGCGTGTTGACAGAAGAATACTCGCATGCCTCGGTGATATTAAAGAGAATCTGGTAACAGAAGCAGATAAGCTCGGTATCAAGATTTGGAGAAAAGAGGAGATTAACAAAGCCATGCGGATTTTCGGTTATTATCCATTCCTGTAATGATTACTTGCGGGCGACGATAATTACGCTTGCCACGGAAAATGGCCCGCCCAGATTGTGCGCAAACCCTATTTCAGCATCTTTGACCTGTAACCCTTCTGCTCTGCCTAAAACCTGTCGTGTGAGTTCTACAACCATTCTACAGCCTGTCGCTCCAATTGGATGCCCGAAACACTTGAGTCCTCCATCAGGGTTTATAGGAAAGTCCCCGTGAATGGTCGTAACTTCCTCTCTTATGAGATCAGCACCCTCTCCAGGTTTACACAACCTCATATCCTGATAGTCCAACAGCTCCGTTATTGTAAAACAGTCATGCACAATACCAAAATCTAGTTCTTTACGCGGATCTTCAATCCCTGCCATCTTGTAAGCCATATCAGCAGCCTTTCTCGTCGATGGGAAGCCTAGGAAATCAAAATTCGGATCAAGCCACGGTGTTGCTGTTTCGACGGCAAGTCCTAGCCCCTTTATAACAGCATACTCATCACCTACCAACTTCCTAGCAATTTCGGGCCTTGTTAGAACGACGGCGGCAGCACCATCCGAAACCGCGCAACAATCGTACAACCCCAATGGATATGCAATTATGGGAGCCTTAAGCGCGGTTTCTATATCTATCTTCCTGCGAAAGTGCGCCTTGGGATGATAATAACCATTATAGTGGTTTTTAACCGCAACCTTTGCCAGGTCTTCTTTTGTCCAACCCCATACCTTAAACGCTCTGACCGCGCAAAGTGCAAACATTGCAGGAGCAGATAGACGCGGTAATACCGGTTGCGGATTCATTTCACCGACGCCAGGTAATCCTCTTGCTCCTTGATCGAGAATTTTCTCCACACCGCAAGCAATAACTATGTCATACAGCCCTGATGCAACTGCAATAGCAGCATTCCGAATAGCGTCCATTCCCGAAGCACAATAGTTCTCTACTCTCGTAACTGGCTTGCCGAAGATCTTAAGGGGCTCGGAAAACGCAGTACCGCCAACTCCACTGAAAGTGTAGAACGTTGCAACCCATATCCCGTCAACGTCCTTAACAGGGTCTATATTAGCCTCGTTACACGCCTCATGTACCGCCTCTACTAACAAATCCTCAGCATCCTTATCCCATATCTCTCCAAACTTCGTGACACCTGTACCTATAATCGCAACTTTATCCTTCAAACTGCCAATCACCCTATCACCCCCTCACCGGACGCGCTTTCCAGTAATAAAATCTATAATCCGATTTCTGGTGAATAAGCCTAAATGTAACTTCCACCGGCATATCAACATCCAACTCTCCCATAAGAACATCAGTTACCTCCAGTAGTACACGTGTTCCATCTTCAAGATCTATCACAGCCTTTATTCCGGGATATACGCCGTCTCCGGGATAGCCCCCAGGTCCTAAGAGAAAATCATACGTATACGTGAATATTTTCCCCCTTCTTGCAAGTTTAACAATCTCATACTTGTCCTTTGCGCCGCAAATCCTGCAAACACGGGCAACAGGGTATGTAATTCTTCCGCACTCCTTGCATTTCATCCCGTAAAACGGCAATTCGAAGATCTCATCTCTCCAATAAGTTACCACCGACGCCTTGGCAGGCTCGGGCCACCTGCGATCTCTAAGCCTCTTAAAGTCCATATACAGCTCATACGTCGGTAATAACTTTTTAGATCTTATGTGCCCCTTAACCCCACGTCTTTTCTCTTTGATGCTCTCTATTTCATCTGTAACTTCTACATAAAAAGCCTCACATCCGTCCCCATACCCGGCACACAATATTCTATCACCGGGTTTTGCATCCTCCAGCGCCGCGGCAAGTAATAGCAATGCATGAGCGGCACCGGTGACTCCTACATCAGCAAATAGAAAGTCCTGAAGTTGGCTTTTCACATCAATGCCAATCGCAGATGCAGCTCTCACGTACTGCCTGGGATCGTTTGCGTAAAATGCAATCTTGGAGAAATCTTTCAAACAGAGTCCGGCTTTCTCTAACAGCGCCTTAATCGTTTCACTGAGAACTCTAACATAAACAACATTATCCGCTCTTGGATCAAATTGCATAACGTACCTATCCTCAGACCTCCTCCATGTTCCAAGAATGGGCTCATTCAGCACATGAAACTCTTTAACTTCTGCAATTCCACGCTCTTTCCCCAATAAAAACGCCACTCCCGCATCACCATATATCTGCTCCTGTGCAGAGCCCGGAACCGGCAACCGACAATCCGCAACAGTTACTAATACCCTTTTGCATCTCCCGGACTTTATAGCGTCCACCGCAGCCCTTATAGCCGTGATCCCGCACCTCAACGAAGATGTAAAATCCGCAACCGACACATCTCTCCTCAAATCGAGCGCAGATGCTATTATTGTCGCGTTTTGCTTCTCTATGTAGGGAGGTGTAGTCGTCGCAAAATGCAACGCGTCTACGCCCCTTACGTCCAAATCAGAAATGCAATCTAGCCCCGCCTCGACCGCCATGGTGATGCTGTCTTCGTCCCAGCCCGCTACCGCTCTTTCGCCGCCCATTGATGGAATGCCGGTGGCTCTGGAAAGTTCGGTTCTACTTATCCTCCATATCGGAATATATGCGCCATAGGAAAGAATACCTACCATGACAACCCCTCTCATCCATACATCGCCAGAAGACGAATATTTAAACATTTTCAGTTGACATGTGGTCTTAAATGGCAATAATGAAAAAATTTCCGGACAATATTTACAATTCTTGCGGGCAAATCTCCGATGCTGTGAAATATCGAGGTAAAAATGGGGACATCTGAGATAAAAATTAAGTAATCGTAGAACAATAACTCCCTACTCACAAAATTTCCGTCACGAGAAAAGATCTACGGAGCGATCACTGTGAAAGACAACGAAGGTATATTCCCATTGTATATCGGGCTCGCACTCGACTCCCTGGCTTGGAGCATCCTATGGATATTTACCCCGTTACACGTATTTCTACTTGGGGGTTCGTTGTTCATCATTGGAGTGATCTGTGCGCTTCCGCCTTTCGCATCCGTGGTAACGACACCAATCTGGGGGCATCTATCCGATAAAACGGGAGTAAGAAAGCCCTTCATAATACTGGGAACCGCGACATCGGGGCTCCTAGCACTATTATACGCAATACTGACAGAACCCTTCCACTTCCTAGTACTCACACTTGCCATAATACCGTTTAATGTTGCATACTTCCCCGCAACATACGCTCTTCTCACCGAAAGAGTGGAAATGAGGGGTGAGAGCCTCGGAAAGTGTGAGGCCTACACATCAGCGGGGTGGCTCATAGGAAGTCTCGTGGGGGGACTATGCGCCGAATCCATGAACCTACAAGCAATCTTCATTATAGCGTCCGCCTCCGCAACCCTAGGTACACTGATAATACTATTCGGCCTCGAAGAACATCCAAAAAAGAGAAAACACAAAAACACCGAAAACATGACTTTCAAAGAAATACTAACCAGACCCCAGATGAAAACCCTATTCGCATTGCTGCTGATCATCTACACAGGAACAGCATCTTTTTCAACATTCTTCTCAATTTACTTCACCGAGACGATTGGGGGCAATTACGCACTTTTAGGAATTTCAAACGCACTTGCCACACTCTTCGGCAGTATCGTGTCTGTACCCTTAGGAAAAGCCGCAGACAAGATAGGAAGAAAGCCTATCATCCTATACAGCACTTTAGGATACGTGATACTATTCATACTTCTCATAATCGTTCGTGATCCATACGCCGTTGCACTATTATGGGCAATACCTTTCTATGTTGGGATATATGTGGGCTTTGGAGCAATGGTCTCGGATATCACCTCAGAAGAGGAAAGAGCCCGAGGGATGTCAATATTAAGTATCTCGGTTAGCATAGGAAGTGGCTTAGGCGCAATAATAGGCGGCGCCTTGGGCCAGAATTTTGGCATCGACAAAAACCTGTACTTTGCAACACTCCTATCCTTATCTGCATTCCTGCTATGTACTACAATCTTAGAGGAAACATTAAAAACCCGTGCCGCCAGTTGATGATCCTTCAAATTCAAAATTATCGCGAAGCCCCCTGCACAACTTAAAGCAAAATGTTCATCTGCTAATAAAATGTAAATGTATTAGAATCTGTATTGCTAACCCTCAACTTCTAACAAGAATCGACTTGGTGAGGTTGTTGATTTCCGATAATGTAAAAAGCAGAATCGAAAACATCAAGAACGAAACAAAAAGAGAATTTTCCGGTATGGAATTTCCCATTAAAACTCAAAGGGAGATCATATGTCAACTTTCTGAACTCATGGAAGAAGACGATTCCATCTACACTTCGGATGAATATGCAAGGAGAAGGGGCTTCGAAGCAGCAGTTGTCCCACCATCAATAATATTGTCCCTGCTGTCGTTGAAATTAAGGGACGCATTTTTAAAATACATGCAAAAACTGATGGGATGGGGGCGAAGGGATTAATACATGTAGGATCAAACGTTGAGTTCCACAAACCACTCATCGCGGACAAGGAGTATAAGGTACTTATGAAACTCAAGAACTTAAACGAAAAATTTTGAAAGAAGGGAACTTACCTGCTAATGTCTCTCGAAATATCAATTTTCGATGAAAAAGAAGAGATCATGTTGCGTGATGACCATAAGTTCTTCATTAAAATAGAGTGATGGGGAAAGCCTATGGAAAGGGGATCTTATAAGGAAATAAGGGTCGGAACATCAATTCCCCCGCTTAAAGTTACAATCGACAGGGATAAGTTGCTCAGGTACTGTGAAGTGACAAGAGAGGTAAACCCTATACATTTTGACGAAAATGCAGCAAAAATGCTCGGATTTGATGATATAGTTGTACAGGGAATTTTCACAATCGGCTTTTCCCGAAGATGCTTACTAGGTGGCTAGGAAGTCCGACATGTCTGAGAAGGATTGAAGTTCGCTTCACAGCACCGGTATATGCGGGAGATACCATCATCTTTCATGGTATTGTCAAAAATATTCTGCAAGAGAAAGGAAAGACCCTGTTAGAATGTGAAATATGGGCGGAAAAGGAGAGCGGCAAGAGGGTCATTTGAGGGCGACGCGGAAGTGCTACTGGAAAAGCCTTGATGTAAGACCTATTGTATGCGTGAAAGTAATCCTCCAATGTACAAATAGTGCGAGAAATCTTGCATCACTTAGGGAATCCCTTAAAACTAAAAGTTCATGAGAATTACTCGACAGCGAAGGTGTTCCATACTCAAAGGTAGTGGTACCATGGGGGCCGGAGATTTTAGAAGTGTGGAAGAACTCCTAAAGGCACATGGCAAACCTCCTAGAGAAGTATATCTCGATTGTGAGAATTCTCCTTGGGTCCCTCCCGAAGTCATTGACGCGATGCTTCCGTACTTTAATACCATCGGATATGGAAACCCCTTGATAACACATAAGGCCGGTTGGGAAGCTTATGAGGCGTATAGAAGGGCCCTCATACAAATAGCTCGCCCGATAAATGCCGATCCCCAGCAATTCATCATCACCCACAGCGGGACTGAAGCAAACAATCTCGCAATCAAGGGGTATGTTCTCGCAAACAAAGATAAGGGAAGGAAAATAGTTGTATCGGAAATAGAGCATTTAAGTGTAATTTTCACAGCGGAGTATCTTAAAAACTGCGGATTTGAGGTCGTTAAGGTCCCGGTCGACGCAGAGGGTTTCATAGATCTCGAAAAACTGGCGGATATTGTCGATAGAGAAACCATTCTCGTGAGTATTATGTTGGTCAATCACGAAATAGGGACAATAGAACCCCTCAGGGAGGCCGTGGAAGTAGTAAAGGACAAAAACCCTGATGTGGTCTTCCACACGGATGCTGCGGATGCGTACGGCAAAATAAAATTTGACGTGGAGAAACTTGGAGTTGATATGGTTTCACTAAGCGCCCGCAAAATTTATGGGCCAAGAGGAGTAGGTGCGCTTTATGTAAGAGAGGGAATAAGGTTGGAAAAACTGATACATGGCCAAATAAGTATAGAGGAATTATGGCCGGGGGTCGAGAACGTACCGCTGGTTATGGGTTTCGCAAAAGCAAGTGAACTTATATTCAAAGATTTTGACAGGAACGTCAGCCACATGAGAAAACTAAGGGACATGCTCATAGACGGCATATTATCATCAATCCCGTACACTTTCCTTAATGGGCCAAAGGGGGATAGAAGAGCGCCGGATAACGTTAACATAAGCTTTCTCTACTGCGAAGGCGAGGCCATGGTGATAGAGTTAAGCACGCACGGAGTTTATGTATCCAGTGGAAGCGCGTGTGCAAGCCGAATGTTGGAACCAAGTCACGTTCTCCTCGCCATAGGGCGAAAATTTGAAGAAGTGCACGGAAGTCTGCTGATGAAGGTGACGCCATATCACACAGTTGAAGATATAAAGTACGTATTAGAAGTATTGCCGAAGGCGGTAGAAAGAATAAGGAGTATAAGTGCACTTAAGCCCGAAGGTGATTGAATGCCAACGAAAAGGATCCCACTTCCCTATAGCCCAAAGGTGTTAGAATACTTCAGAAACCCCAAAAATTTGGGCCCGCTCGAAGATGCAAGCGTTGTTGCGATGGCAGGTAGTCCCGCGTGCGGCGATATGATCGCAATATACCTCAAAGTCAACGACGAAAGCGAAATCATAGAAAAAGCAACATTCGAAAGCTACGGGTGTGCAGCCAACATAGCGGCAGCGAGTGTCATGACAGAAATGATAACGGGCAAGACGCTAAAGGAAGCTTGGAATCTTACATGGAAGGACTTGTCCGATGCATTGGGCGGCCTCCCCTCTATAAAGTTTCACTGTGGAATACTCGCGGTTGGGGCTTTACGCAGAGCAATAAGAGAGTACTATAGGAAAAAGGGTAAAAATCCCGACTGGTTGCCTGAGGATCTTACAAAAGAAGAAAAAATGGCGCTCGAGGAGGAAGAACTGGTAAAACGGTTGCAAAAACGATACGAGAGAATGCTGAAACGGGGTGAATGACAAGTGGGCCTAGTGGACGAGTTTGTGAAGAATTACACGAAGAGTTGTACTGCGGAAACGACGTATACCGTTACGCTCAAGTGGGACAAGATTGATGACGCCTATCGGAGAATCTTAAGTAAGGGTAAGGTTATTTCAAAGATGCCCATGTTAACCCGCGTCGTCTACGAAGGTGTGGAGATAACGCTTTTCAGAACGGGAAAAATGGTTATTAAAAAACTTGGTGATCGCGATATAAGGGAATTTTTGGAGAATCTTCTCTCGGATAGCGGCTGACTTTTCAAGAAATCATTAAATTATCCGTGGCGACTATTTCTCAGTGGGGAGAAGTATGTGTGACTGGTGCATTAAGCACGGAGAAGGTAAACTATGGTATTTAAACGCGAAAAACTACGCCAGAAAAATGTATCGAGAGAGAAAAAGAGCGGAACTTACCGGAAAGGTGGAATTTGATCCGCTCAAATTAATAATGGAGCAGCTTGAGAACGCACTTAAGTATTACGGCACCGAACGCTGGCCAACCATAAAAAAGCAAATAGAAAACTTCTGCCACGCGGTGCACTTTGGCCAGGTGGTGCCACTTGAAGACCTAAAAGCGATCCTTGACATCGCATGGCCTATTGCGAGAATAACATGCGCATGTAGACGCATGGTTTATGGACTTGAAGATGAAGAGAACTTCTACTGTTTCGGGATAGGCGTCGGGATGTATAAGTGGGAGCGCTGGCCCGAAAATTACAGAGGTGGTGTGGAGTTCATATCCCCCGATGAGGCCAAGAGGCTTGTGGAGGAGTTCAACAAAAAGGGACTTGTGCACACAATTTGGGTTTTCGGAACTCCCTACATAGGAGGAATATGCAACTGTGAATACCCCGTTTGTCTCGGAATAAGAAACCGTGTGGACTACGGGATCAAAATATTACTAAAGGGACATTACGTAGCGGTTCTGGATCCGGAAAAGTGCAACGGTTGTAGAAGATGTGTAGCGAGATGCCAATTCGGGGCGATAAAATACTCCCCCAGCATGAATAAAGTTGTCATAGATATGAAGAAGTGCTTCGGATGCGGGTTGTGTGTCACCGCCTGTCCTCGTGGAGCAATCAGACTTGAAAGGAGAGAGAAGTTCCCAGCAATAGCGAATGACTGGTAGGTGAACCGGATGCCGATAAGGATAGAAGTGGACACCGAGAAATGTGGAAACGCAATGGAGTGCAAGATTTGTCTCAGAGTTTGTCCTCAGAGAGTTTTTATGATGTTCCCAAGCACCTATGAGAAGTACAAGTTATCAGAGAGGTTTTATATACGCCCGGTCCATGCAGTTGCCTGCGTGCTTTGTAATTTATGTGTGGAAAAATGTCCTAAGGGCGCAATAAGGATAATAACGCAGTAGGTGAGACATATGACCACAGAGGGGGAATTATACGACTATTATCTGCCGGATGAGTTATTAGCCACAATAAGGGAAAAATTCGACGTGAAAACTCTGGTGAGGGAACTTGTGGAAAAATGCAGAGGAAAAGACCCAACGGAGATCGAAAAACTGGCATCTCAAATTTTAGGCGAAAGGTTGAAGGAATCCATTAAGGCGGCGATAGAGGTGGGGGAAAAGGTACTGGACAGGACCGCAGAGTGGATTTACAAGGTGGCCCAGAAGACCGGAATAAGGTTTCCGAGTGTACCTCAAAGATTCATAGAAGCCCATTTTATGGCAGCAAGAAAAAATGATAAATATGAAATACGCGCCAGTACACCATCTTTTATGGAATTTGAAGTCAAAAGATGTGAAATTTTTGATTTGCTGAGAAAATCTCTTGGCGATGATGCAATGAGGTCAATGCCTTGTCGCTATGGATGCATATTAGCATCAAAAACGTTATTCGAAGCGCTAAAATTTGATGTAGAGATACTAAGACATTCTGAGATGTCCAAGGACGGAAAATGCAGAATAGAAATTAAGTTGAAGAGTGGTTAAAAAGAAAGGAGCAAATAACAATTTACTCCAACTTTAGTGTCTTGTACTGCTCTATAAGTTTCATTACATCTATTTTTCCGGTTCCGGTTTTTGGAAGTGACTCAACGAATATGAATCTATCAGGTATCCACCACTTCGCGACTTTGCCCTCTTCCGACAGTTTCAGCATGAAATTCCTCATCTCATCCTCAGTTATCTTATCTTTATATTCGGGCTTCGGAACTATTACTGCAATAGGCCTTTCTCCCCATTTCTCGTGAGGTACGGGAATCACCGCTACCTCAGAAACCGCAGGATGTGTGCTTAGCAGGTCTTCTAATATCAATGGAGATATCCATTCTCCTCCACTCTTTATCACGAACTTCAATCTTCCAACTATCTGTATGTATCCATCCTCGTCCCAGACACCAACGTCACCCGTATGCAGCCATCCGTCCTTCCATAACTCTCTCGTCTTTTCAGGGTCCTTATAATACTCGCGTGTGCACCATGGTGCCCGTACTACAATCTCTCCGACAGTCTTTCCATCTTTAGGTACTTCTTCTCCCTTCTCATTCACAACCCTTACCTTTACTAATGGGAATGGAATTCCCGTCTTAAGTGTGACTTCAAATTTCTTATCCTCCGGCCATTCAAGCATGTGTTCCTTATATCCGGCAATTGTGAGTGCTGGGCACGTTTCAGAGAGTCCGTATGCGGAAATTACCTTCATTCCCAGTTCTCTAGCCCGCTTGGCTAATCCTCTTGGAAGGGCTGCACCTCCAATTATCATTTTCAGTCTTGAGAACACGTCTCTATATTCTTCGGCTTTTGGATGATAAACTAGCGCATGTAGGATTGTTGGTACGCCATATGTATAGGTGACGCCTTCCTTTCGCATAAGCTCGAGTATTAAGTCCCATTCGTATCTACCAGGTAAAACGAACTTTACTCCCATAAAGGCCGCGGTGTATGGCATACCCCAAGAGTGTACATGGAAGAACGGTACAAGTGGCATTACTACATCTTGAGAAGTCAGATTAAATTCTCCGGGGAAGAGCGACGCAAGTCCAAGAGCCAACGAATGTAACGTTATTTGTCTGTGCGTGAAGATGACTCCCTTTGGAAGTCCCGTGGTTCCTGATGTGTAGAAGAGTGTAGCATCGGTGTTTTCATCCAAATCAGGGAATTCATAGTCAGGCGATGCTTCCTTAACAAGTGATTCATAATCATAAGCGGGTTCTAGCTTAGTTTCCGGAAACGTTCCAGTATCCGATGTAATTATAAATGCTTTCAGGCTCTTGGGAAGCATATCCTTTACTCTTTCGACTATTGGCAGGAATTCGTCCCTTATTACAAGAACATCATCCTCGGCATGCTTCATGGTATACAGGAGGTGTTCTGGGGGCAAACGCAGGTTTATGGTGTGGAGTATAGCGCCCATCATAGGAACCGCAAAGTACAACTCAAGGTACCTATGTGTGTCCCAGTCGAGTACTGCTACTTTCGTCCCTCTTTTAACCCCGATCTCCTCGAGTGCGTTTGCAAGTCTCTTTATTCTCTCGTAAAACTGGGACCAAGTATACCTAACAAGGTCTCTATATACAACCTCTTTATTTGGTGCCCGATTAATACCCCACTCGAGGAGGTTTTTTATTATCAACTGGTAGTTGTACGCACTCAAGCGAACTCCCTCACTCTGTGATTCATGACGATGTAAAGCTAATTATGAATTATAAATTTTCCGGGGAAAACATAATATACGGATTTAGCTAACGCCATGCGATCTACAACATAATATTGTCGAAGAACTATCAATCTACTGGAGGAAGTCTTTGAGCACCTCTCGTATTCTTTCTGCGTACTTCTCTCTTTCTTCAAGGCTTATCTTCTCCCTATTGACAATCTTGAGACTAACACCCCTATATCTGGGTATTACGTGGAAGTGGAAGTGAAATACCTCCTGCCCACCACCCCTCTCATTCGTCTGGAAGAAACTCAATCCATCAGCGTTAAGAGCCTTACGCGCGGCCATTCCTATTCTTTTCGCCATTACAATGACATATGCGAGAAGGTCATCAGGAACCTCATATATATTCTCATAATGTTGCTTTGTCACAACAAGCAGATGACCGGGTGATGCTGGTGCCATGTCCATAAATGCAACTATTTTATCGTCTTCGTAGACGAATGCAGCCTCCGCCTCTTTCCTTACTATTTTACAGAAGATGCAACCCTCCGACAACTACATCACCCGCACAAAATCCTAAACGTACTTAGAAAGATCCCTTAAAAACCCAACCTTTCTCACGCAACCGTGAAACGTCCATTCGTGATTCCCGTACTTCCTTTTCTCTAATTCTGTAGCAAACTCTTCCTCTTCATCCTTTAATTCTGACTCTACAAATTCTACATTAAGCGCATCGGAAAATCCCCGTATTAATGCTTTAAGCACAGTATCCGTGTCAACATCTACCCCTAAGTCCTTAAGCGATACTATGCTTTTCTTCAAATCGTCTAAAGTCGTCCCACTGGGGACTTTTATGACCTCATACCAATCTTCGGGCCTGAAGCCGATAAGCAAAGTTCCGTGTTGCAACAAAGCTTTATGAAGTCTTCGCTGCGCACTTCCCGAAATTTTTCTCCCTTGCACCTTAATATCGCTTTGTGCTTCTCTGAAATAGCAAAGAGCATATTTCCTTGTACCACTAAAGCGTGTTCCATGAGATGCATTGATACCTAACCTTTTGAGTGCACTTATTATTCCCCTCGTAATAAAAGTAGCAGAACCGACCACATCATTAGGCATACATGGAAAGTCTAACGGCAGAATCACACTATATGTGATTTCGAGATCCTCTGCATGTAAAAGCGCTCCTCCGCCGGTTGGTCTTCTAACGAGTTCAAAACCCTTCAATCTTATTTTTTCAATATTCACGGAATCCTCTAACTTTTGATGAAAACCTATGCTCACAGTACTCGGTCTCCACATGTAAAACCTAATGATCGGCATGTGCTTTTCTGGTTGATAGAGTAAGAGAAGGGCTTCATCGACCGCCATGTTCCTTCGTCCCGGCATTTTGTCATGTACTATAAGCCGAGCTTTCAGCATCTTATCACCGTAAACTGATGCGAAAGCAATCGTCGGGAAATTAAACGATCTCGAGCAATTTTAAATCTAGATACTCATGCTGGGGATCAAAATAAGCATTGTATATCGGTGTCCTAGGTCTTGTTCCGTAAAGGAACACGTATCCGTGCCTATAAAAGACCCTTATTCCTCGATCCGCCATGTCTCTGAATATTTTCCTCGATTTAGAACTCTCATGTGCGAATGCAACTATTATATCATTCATTTTCCTGCCCTCGGATAGTATCCTCGTGCCCGCACGGACACCATCTTCCATGCCAAACGTGTGTTCGAGAGCGTCGATCGAGAACATGATGGCCACATGAGGACTACGAACTTTCGCTCTCTCCGTAATGAACGCTCGCACAAACATCTCAACATCTTCAACATCCAAGGACATCATATTCACACGATCATAAATGCTCTTTCCGAAAATCAATTCAAGTTGACGCAATGGGAACTCCTTGTCGACATACTCGGGTGGTATGTATATTACGTCTATATTGCGTGATAGAAAACCTCTCATGTGAACCTCGGTGAGGGCGGTGAGAACACCAACCGGGACATAAGGTCCTATTTCGTAAAATAGAAAGTTCCCGTATCTGAATAGTCCTATTGCTCTATCCAACGATAGTGATCCTGTTGTGCACCTCTCGTGCGGAATCTTCATCTTAGAAAGTACGTCTACGATCCTTTTCCCCTTTTCCTTTATTTCGCTCATACTTGGATATTTAAATCGTGTCAGCATCTCGAACCTTCCGCCACTAAGCGTAAACGCAACAACTGGATTGTTTATCTTAACGGATCTTAACTTTTCAATGACCATCTCGCGATACATGCGCCCATTTATTAACTCGTACGTAAGACTTACAACTCCATCAGCGAGGTAATCGAGTTTCGAACTTTTCATCCGTTCGGTTATTATAACGGTCTTGATGTTCGATTTCCTTGCAAAATCGGAAAACACGTGCATGAATTCTATCTCAGAAACCTTTATGGCATCACATATTGCATCCAGCGAGTCTATGACTACTAAGGAGCGATCAACATGAGCAGTTCCACCGATTTTCGTATACAACCCTCTCAGAAAGTCAGGAAATGATGAAAACTCTAAAGCCTCATACATGCTATGTGCTCGAGGGAACGGCGTGCGTACGGCATCTATGATGTTCTCGGGCGGAAGATATTCGCTTATATGAGGATATTGGCTCAATACAACGTCCGGGTCGACTCTCGTTGAGAGATAATAACCATATCCTCTTTCAGCAAACTCTAATAGGCACTCCATCGAGAAAAGTGTCTTCCCAGATCCGGCCTTACCTTTAACAAGCAGAATATTGTTCCCCTTTACAGAAAAGAACCGTCTTATCTCCTCTGGCACCCTACTCATCTGATTCCCCATCCTTCCGACCATAACAGATGCGTATCGTCAAATTCTGAAACGACCCGTAAATAAATATTGTTCGTGGAAATTTAGATTTTACTGGGAGAATAATACTCTGTTGCAGAGAACGGCCAGCATTGATCCGTACCACCGAGATGTTTTAGAAAACGCCGGATCCTGACTTTTCGAAATATTAAGGCCGAGTACGGAGTTGTAATAGCAATTACGAGAGAATGTACACGAATGAGGGAAATTTGTAAAACTGTTGTCAAGTGCATATAAATTGGGTAACAAGAAAGTGTGAATTCCCCTTGAGATAAATTAAAAAATTAATGTCTCAACTTATAACGACATCTCTCTTTACTGAAGGAGAGGAGTCGGGATTGCCAATTGCGATCCTCATACTCCATTCAAACGGCATCCTTCTATTTGACCGCATATATGGCGAAATGCAAATTGGAAAGAGAAAGGAACTGTTCTCGGGACTCATCTCTGCAATCGTGTCCTTTATGAAAGAATTAACATCGTCCGAAATAAAATACCTCATGACGGAGGATCATGAAATATTCATTGCCCGCGGAGACAGCATTGTTGTCGCTTTAGTCGCTTATGGAAAATATGATAAGAAAACTCTCGAAAAAGTGTTACGAGAACTTGTAGATAGTTTTGTTAAACGTTATAGCCATGCGGCATCGCTAGAGGGACTCGTAGAATTATCGGTATTCAGAAAGTTCTCAGAAGAAGTTGACGCTATTTTCCTAAGAAACGGTCTTATATCGGAGAAAGACATAGTTGCAATAAGGACGCGCGAGATTCTTGAAAGAGTGTCCAAAGGCGAACTATCGCCGGACCAAGCAATGGGCCTGATTTCCGATATAAAGGAGAACGTGAAATTTTATCGCGTATACGCACCGTCAACACCACACGTCCTCAAAAATGCAGTAATAAGAATGTCAACGGATCCTGTGACGGTCACAATTTTAGAAAACATAGGGCGCGGAATGAGTGTCATCGAAATGACCGACGCTTTGAAAAAATCCGGATATAATGTAACCCCTGATCGCATACTTGAGATACTTGAAAGCTTAAGGGCTAGGGGAATTGTGAAACTCGATAAGTACAGAATCCCGGCATAAAAAGATAGGAGCGAGAATCTCTAAACAAAATTACTATGAGTATTAAGATCCGATGTCAGTAGTCGAGGTATTCATCATCAGGTCAGAGGGTAGTCCCTAGCCATCATCCGCATCTAATGGTATAATTGCAGAAAATAAACTTAATGGTGAAGTCATAGTAACAAATCACCCCGACGATATTCCTCAATATCACCAATGATTCCCTTTACTCTTTCGAGTCTCTCCTTCATCTGGAGGATTCCACTGTCAACGTTAACCCTCAAACTTCTTCTTAAAACTGAAGATACTACCTCCACTCCTCCCAGAAAGCTTTTTATCTCATGATATGCTTTTTCGGCTGACCTCTTATCAAGAGATCCAGAAGCTATTCTGACCATCAACATATCTATGAGCTTGTCTATTTTCTTTATCCGCGACTCCAGTTGTTCTTTGAACATGTTCCGAATTATTTTATGCATCCAGTCCTCTAGTGGTCTCAGCTTTGAAAGTTTGAAACACTTTCCCCCCTCACTCTTTATGAGCATGACTATCTCTCCTGGAGTTACTATCTTGGGGTGCATTCTCTTCTTCACATATGCGAACAGGTATGTGGACTTTGCGATTCTTATTGCGGGTGCATACCACATCATTCTCTGGAGGCGTTTTCTCAGTTTAACATTAGATTGGGGCAGATCAGAATACGTCACAAGACTGAGACTTCCAACGTTAACGTCATCGCCGCTGACATGGGGTTTTTCAACGCTCCTGAATTTCTTAAGAACAATATAGGAGTTTTCTGGGAGCACGATGTCACCCTTCGGGACGATCCACACCCGCCGCCCTATTCTTCGCGCTCCTTTGATCTCAAGCAACTTCTGTATCCGTTGCCTTCGGGAGGAACTCCCATCGATCAGAATTACTATCTGCACATCATCACCCGGCTCATACTCTCATCATGCACAAGCATCTGTCACTATTAGCACTTTGTACTTAATGCGTATTATTTCCTGCCATCTAAAAATATTATCTTGGGTATATAGTCTACAGATGGGCACTCATTACCACTTATGAATAAAGGAGGTAGGTGGTCATCGATATTGCTCCACTGACTATTGTTCTCAATAATAGTTATTGTCGTTTCAGGGGATTGCTTTTTTAATCCTTCTATGGAAACTTATTTCTAGAGCGTGATGCAGATGAGCGGTGAAAGGGAACTCATGGAGGCTGTGAGATCCGCTGCGGAACTCATAGTATCATCGGAGTACGTAATTGCCCTCACAGGTGCTGGAATTTCTGTGGAAAGTGGAATACCTCCATTTAGGGGTCCCGGTGGAATATGGACAAAGTACGGTGAGCCACCGCCAGATCAGTATCAGGAGTTTCTTCGGGATCCAAAGGGTTGGTGGGAGAGGAGGTTAAAGAGAGAGCTAGAAGGGCCGACAGGTGAGATGGTGAGAAAAATTTACGAGGCGAAGCCGAATCTTGCGCATAAGGCTCTTGCCGAGTTAGAAGAAATGGGAATATTAAAATCGATAATTACGCAAAACATAGACGGTCTGCATCAAAAGGCCGGGAGCAAAAACGTGATAGAGATCCATGGCAACATTTACAAACTCAGGTGCATTTCGTGTAATGCCAGATTTGATAGAGACAAGTTTGAGATAAAAGAACTTCCACCGCTGTGTCCCAATTGTGGTGGATTGGTAAAACCAGACGTAGTATACTTCGGGGAACCCATTCCACCGGATATGCTAAATGCGTCCCTCCTAGAGGTATATAAGTGCGACTGCATGCTCGTCGTTGGAACATCCGCAGTCGTCTACCCAGCCGCAGGTTTTCCGATAGCCGCAAAAAGACGCGGGGCCTTTCTTATAGAAGTGAATCCGTATGAAACCTCAATATCACATATATGCGATGTGGTCTTGAGAGAGGCCGCAGGAAAAGCTCTACCACTGGTCGTCCAGGAGGTTAGGCGTTTGCTTGCCAGAAGGTGAAATCTATGGGTCAAGTGAAGATAACGTTCTACGGCGGTGTTGGTGAAATAGGCGGAAATAAAATACTGGTAGAAGATAAAGGATACGATGTACGGCTTCTCTTAGATTTTGGTAAATCCTTTAAAATAGCATCACAGTATTACCAATTTCCGATCGATTACCCTTCAAGCCTAGATGAGTTGCTCGATCTTGGTGCAATTCCACAGATAGAAAACCTTTATACGAGAGAGTTTTTGGCACGAAGGAATGGAGATGTCGGGGGAGAGGAGGAGCCTCCGGTTGACGCGTGTTTGATATCCCACGCACACATGGATCACGCACAATACATATCTCTCCTAAATAGAAAAATACCGGTATATGTGAGCGAGTGCTCATACAGCATTCTCACTGCGGCAGATCAGATATGGCGAACACGGCTAGAGACAAATTTTTCCGGAATAAAATTTGAAGTATTCAAAAATGGCCAGAAAATAAAAGTTGGAAATTTAGAGATAAAGGCTCTTTACGTCGATCATAGCATTCCTGGGGCGTCCGCGTTCATACTCTACACCAGTGAGGGGCCATTGGCGTACACGGGCGACTTCAGACTTCATGGAACTTTTGAAACTCTAACAAGCGCTTTTATTGACGCTTTGAGAATGGAGGAGAAGATAATTGCGCTAATATTTGAATCTACGTCGATATTTCGAAGCAGGATGCAAAGTGAAAGGAACGTCGAGGACTCCGCGGGGATACTTGCAAGTGCGTGTAGAGGGCTCGTAATAGCAGATTTCTCATCAACCGATTTCTTCAGATTCCAGACATTTTACAAGGTTGCACGTAAATGTGGAAGAGAGATTGTAATTACTGAGAGGTTTGCAAAGATTGTAGAGGCAATAAACCAGTACCCCGAGTACAGGTGGCCGGGTTTAAGATCCTCCGGAGACATAAGGATAATCCCAGATGCGCAACGGAGGGAAAGATGGAGAGAGGAGATGCGTAGAAGATTTCCCGACCTATATATAAATTGGGATGAAGTGCGCAAAAATCCACAAAAGTACATATTTTGTACATCTTATAACAGTGTTCGCGACCTGAGAACAATAAAACCGGAGCCAGGATCAATTTACATACTGAGTTCGAGCGAACCCTTCAATGAGGAGCGCGAACTTGCGTTTGAAAAGTTGTTAAACTGGCTGGAAAAGTTAAATGTGCCGATGTACCGTATTCACGCCAGTGGCCATGCAACACCTCACGAAATCCAACAACTTGTGCACGAGACCCGTCCTAAAGTGATAATACCAATACATACCGAGTATCCTGCCGTCATTGCAGGATTTCTGCAAGGCCTTTCCGAGAAATCTCTTATACCCGAAAAAGGAATAACATACGAAATACAATAATTCATCGCTTCAAATTGCCATTTAATGCTCTACTCTTTATTACCCTTACCCCCAATGGGGTTCTCTTTAGAAATATTTTCTCCCCATCGCGCTCCGCAACCACGTACATCTCATTACAGTCAAAAACCTCCTTCATCTTGTTGAACAGAGCCTCTATAAATATCGCAAGCATTCTTAGATCCTGGTCATCGGTGCTTTCTGTTATGAAGGGAAACTCTTCCACCCCATTCTTTTGTGGCTTGGATGATTTGTCCGACACCGCTGGTATCCCCAACAGATCGTTAATCAATAACCCGTTATATCCATATTCCTAATTTGCTAAGGTGGCATATCTGATGTTCCACCCGCTATTGCATCATTCCATCGACAAAAAGTGTAAGGGTGAATGCGGATGGTTACGGATGTTGATAGTATTTTCTCGACATTATATGGTGAAATTTCCGGGATAAGGGCGAAGGACTTCGTCTCCGAAATTTCTAGGTATCACAGAATACAGGCGTCGCCGGGATATCGAAAAGCCGCAGAATTCATCCTAGATACGCTTAAAAAGCACGGAATAGACACAAAAATTCTGAGTTTTGAATCCAACGGGCGAAAGAAATATTTAGAGTTTCTATCCCCCATGGGCTGGGAAGCCACTCATGCAATTCTGGAAATGGTTGAACCTAGGAGAGAGAAACTCGTTGATTACACCGAACATCCGATATCTCTGGTTGCGTTTTCGGGAGGAACGCCAAAAGGTGGGGTGACAGCCGAGGTCACTTACGTGGGACCTGGTATAGAAGATAGGAATTATGACGGGATTGATGTTAAAGGGAAGTTCGTCTTGGCATATGGCGAGCCCCGTAGAGTCTTTAAAAAGGCCGTTATTGAGCGAGGAGCCATCGGGCTTATATTTTTCAGGAGAGGGGTTGCTGAGCAGGACGCTATTCCATATAGATCCCTATGGCCGTCGGCCGACGAGATTTACAAATTAGTCCCCGCATTCTCCGTATCTAAAAGGACAGCTGAGAGGATAATATCACTAATAGAAAGAGGAGAAAGGGTGAAAGTGAGGGCGGAGGTGAATGTTAAGTTTTTCGAAAGTAGCCTAGACATCATTACTGCCGTCCTGCCAGGCGAGGTGGAAGAGGAAGTTGTTCTGATAGCACACTTATGTCATCCTAAACCTTCTGCAAATGACAACGCTTCCGGGTCAGGACTGCTACTTGAGATCGCGTGCACATTAAAGAGGCTCATGGACGCGGGATTATTGAAACTTAAACGGGCGGTAAGATTTTTCTGGGTACCAGAATATACAGGAACGGCAGCCCTTCTTTCGGAGGGCATAAAAAATATTGGAAAAATCAGAGCAGTGATAAATCTTGATATGGTCGGAGAAGATCAGTCGCAATGCGGATCGGTTCTCTCAATAGTCAGTTCGCCAATGTCTGTCCCGTCGTTTCTAACATTCCTTATAGAATCGCTGGTGGAACGTTCCGCAAAGGAGAAATTAAAACAATTTGGCGCTGTAGATTCGTTATATTCGTTCAGGTTCAAGAGGACGCCGTTTGTTTGGGGAAGCGACCACGAAGTTTTCTCGTGTTCGGACTTCAAAATACCATCTGTTGCGCTGATATGCTGGCCGGACAGATACTATCATTCGAGTTTCGATACTGCGGACAAGGTCGATCCGCAAATTTTGAAGCATATTGGCGCCGCAGTAGCAACAGCGACCATCATCTGCGCATCGTCATCACAAGAAATAGGCCTCTGGGTGCTACCACGTGTGATGAGAGGTATTATGAGCGTATTGGGATCCATCGAGGAGAAAGCGCTGGCAATAAAGGATCCGAAGACGTACCGCCTGATGTATGAATCACTTGATGTTTACGAAAAGTGGGCACTTGGAACCTTACACTCGATCTTGACAATGTTCGATGGTGAAGTTTTAAAGAAATGCGTTATGGAGAGCGAAACTGAAATTAAGAATGCAATTTCGAAAATCAGGAGAAGGTTTCTAATAGTAGCCGAGGGGCGGGGATGGCCCATCACGGATGTGGAACTTACAGAGGAGGAACGTGAGGCATTAGAAC
>Ga0180300_10000313_pt1 | contig 20774 bp, 25 predicted proteins | sample GuaBasSediGuay15_FD_121798 | JGI IMG/M metagenome (GOLD analysis project Ga0180300, IMG submission 121798) | Subseafloor sediment microbial communities from Guaymas Basin, Gulf of California, Mexico - Guay15, Core 4569-2, 21-24 cm | ecosystem: Environmental > Aquatic > Marine > Hydrothermal...
AAGACCACATCGTAGAAGACAGCACCATCCCCAGGGAGGATTATGCCATCGCTCACTTCATCCACACTTAATAGCTTGAGGAAGTAACCGTGCTTGCTCGAGAGGTGTCCCTCATATTCCTTCCTTATAGCCTCCTCCACTGCCTCCCTCACGTCCTCCCCGAACAATTCTGGAGGCACTCTCACCCTGTCCCTGAGTTTTAAGATCCTATACATGGCGGGTCTCCTCGTACCTCTTCATACATTCCCTTATCAGCTTCAGAGCGCTCTCCCTGTCCTCCCAGCCCAGGACCTCGGAGAACTTCCCCTTCTCCAATTCCTTGTACCTTTGGAAGAAGTGGGATATCTCCCTAAGTACGTGTTTGGGCACGTCCTCCAGATCCTTTATCTCCTCAAACCTCGGTTCCTTCACAGGGACCGCCAGGACCTTCTCGTCCACCCCCTTCTCGTCCCTCATCTTGAAGAGAGCGACCGGCCTCACCTTGATCACGCACCCTGGAAAAGTCGGGTCGTGGACCAAGACCATCACGTCCAGCGGGTCCTCGTCTTGGCTCCAAGTCCTCGGGATGAAGCCGTAATCCGTGGGATAAAAAAATGGGCTGTAGAGCACCCTATCCAGCTCTATCAGTCCTGTCTCGTGATCCATCTCGTACTTGTTGTGGGACCCTTTGGGTATTTCTATGACCGCGTAAAACACTTCGGGCATCTCCTTCGGTTGTTCTAAGTCGAGTAGGTTCATAACAGCATCACCTTCTTTGACTGCCTTAACGTTATCACATGTTGGCCTCGTTTTAAAACTTTTTTCATGAGTTCCTTGTCCAAAGTGGCTAAAATGGCCCCTTCTTCCTCCAAGTAGTTGAGTATTTGTTCATCCGTTCCTCTCCCTTTTCCCCTCACCACTTTCACCCCTTTCAGCTTCATGAGCTGTAAAGCCCCTTTTTTCTTCAACCTCTCAAGTTCCCTGACGCAGCTCTCTAAAGTGACTAGTTCCGCCTTCGGGACTAAAAACTTTAGCTCCTCATATACGTCCACCTTCTCCTGAAATGGGATCAGCATGAAGTTAGTGTCCAATAACACCTTCATGTTAATAAATGGTAAGGAGGTTTTATAAGGTCTTCATCATAAGCACGTACTTCTCCTTCAAGTATTCACCCGTGTCCACGTCCACGTTCACGTACCCTCTTTCTTCGAAGAACTTCACCAACTTCTCCCTCGTCTCCAGGACTATCACCTTCTTTCCCCTCTCAGAAGCAAAACTTTCCACCTCATCTAAAAGCAGGGAACCATAACCTTTTCCCCTGAACCCCTTCTTCACATGTATCTCATCTAGTTCTAATATGTCTCCCCAGTCCAGCAAGAAGGCGAAGCCCACCATCTTTTCCCCTTGGGAGAGATAGATCACGCGGGCCTTTTTGTTCAGCTCTTTTCTCAAGAATTTCCTCAAATTCTCGGGGGAAAGGAAGTAATAATCCTCTCCGTAAACCTTTTTATCCAACCTCTTGTAGTGCTTCCCCATCTCCTTGTAATTCTCATCGTAGATCTCGTAGATCTCCCTAACCCTCTTGGGTAGACCCTTACCTCTTCTTAAGTAATGGACCCTTACCTTACGTTCGCCTTCCTCGTCCTCCACGAGGTTTCCCCTCTATAAGGTAAGGCAGGGAAAAGGGTTTTTAAACCTTTCTAGAGGTGGGAAAGGTATTAAAGGAAGAAGCTTCAGCATATCCTTGGGCCCGTGGTCTAGTGGCTATGACGTCGCCCTGACGTGGCGAAGGTCGCCGGTTCGAATCCGGCCGGGCCCATATGATAAAACCAGAGAAGGTTGGAAAGAGGGTCAGGGAGGAACTCACGGAGTTCCAAGAGGAGTTCAGGAAATATCTCGCCAATTTCATAACAGGTGCTCTGGCCTTCGTCGCTGCTTTGTTGTGGAGGGACGCCATAAGCTCTTTCCTTTTAAGATATAAGGAATACATAGAGAACAGCCTCCCATTCAAGGAACTATGGGTGACCCAATTCTTCGTCGCCTTAATAGTCTCTTTCATAGCGGTCTTCGGCATAGTCCTCATGAGCAGGCTCATGAAGACGAAGAAATAGTTTTTGCCAATTTTAATAAAAGAGAGAGGGGTAGAGAAATCATGGAGCCCTGGAAGCTCCCTCCGAGGATAAAGGTGCTAGAGGCCCTTGGGGCGATAGCGGATGGAAGGGTGAAGCTTGAGGATGGGAAGGCAAAGGTCACGGGATCTGATGGGAAGAGGGAGTACGAGGTGAAATTTGACCTGAAAGAGAGGAAGATAGACTCCAATGATAACGGGTCCGTGTTTAAGGGATACTTAGGATACCCGTCCATCGCTGTCCTGATGCTCAAAAGAGTTCTCCCTTTTGACGAGAAGATCTCCGAGGCATTGAAGGGGATAAGGTGGAGGGAACTAAATGAGAAATACAAGTCCTATTTCAAGACAGAGTTCGTGGTTAAGCGAATCGCGGAGAGGAGAGGAGTGAAACAGGAAAAGATAGACGAGTTCGTGGAGAGGGTCCTGGAGGAGATCAAGAAATGGGGTTTCAAGAAGTATACTTGAGGCTCTGTAGGAAAATAAAGATAAAGGCGAAGGCTAGTGAGGAACTCTCCTATTACGTAGACGTACTGGAGTGGGACATAGAACCAGAATCCATAGCTGGATTTGCCCGACTGACCTTCTTCCTTTCCTTCCTCCTCTTCTCCCCTTTGTTAATATATCCTTCCCTCACTAGCCTGTTACTTTGGGTTCTCTCGCCGTTCGCATTGGCACAATTGGTCGGCGATTACCCCAAGATCTTGGGGAGAAGGAAGTTAATGAGGGCCATGGACGCGGCCCCTTTTAACCTCGCCCTGCTCTGTTCGAGCTTAAAGGAAAATCCGAACCTGGAAAGGGCGATAGAATTCGTCTCAGAGTTCGGAGAGGGAGAGATCGCTGAGGACATGAAGAGGTTGTTGGTGAAGGTGCTCTCGGGAAAAGAGGTGGACGCCAGAAGAAGTCTTGAGGAATTAGGAAAGAAATGGGGGAGGTATTTTCCTTGGTTTCGAGAAGCAATAAGGGACATCCTCATGAGTTTAGACGAAAAGGATAGAGAGAGGAAGAGGATGTTGGATAACGCCCTCTCTAGGCTTCAAAGAGGCATAAGGATCTCTTATCAAGAATTCATTCAAGAGATGAGGATCCCCACGATGCTCATCTTCTCAGTGGGAGCTGTCCTGCCCTTGATAATTATCTCCATGCTCCCCATCATCTCCATCTTCTCCCAAGTCTCCCCTTTCCTCCTAATCTTCCTCTCCTTGGCGACTTCTCTGGGCATGGTCCTTTACTCTAACTATGTATCACTGAAAAGGCCTCCCCTCATGTTCTCCGAGCCCGAGTTCGAGGAGGAGAGGCCCTTTCTCCTATGTCTCTCCATCTCCCTCTTCTTCCTGACACCCTTCTTCCTTTACTCGTTGAGATTATTTGGGATCTACATTTCGATTTCTGAGAAGCTCGTCCCTATCTCCCTGGTCCTTGGGACAGGTTCCTTCCCTGTCTCCTACTTCTTCTTCTCCTATGCGAACTTCAGGAGGAGAAGGAGAAAAGTAAAGGAGTTAGAAGAAGGAGCGATCTCGTTCATGGAGAAGCTCGTGGTGAGGTTAAGGGAGGGGAGGAGTCAAGAGGAGGTCATAAGTGAGGCGAGGGAGAAGGGAGAGTTCGGAAAGCTCTTAAGGGAGTTAAAGGGACGCATGAAGGTCTTCGGTCTTAAGGAGGCCCTAGATGTGGACGTTAATTCCAAGCTCGTGAAGGTCTTGTTTCACGCCTTAAAGCGTTCCCAAGAACAGAGTATAAAATTGGCCTCTGAAAGCGCGGGATTCCTGTTAGAGCAACTCAGGGACTTGAGGCTCATGAGGAGGCAGATGGAAGTCGAGTTGAAGAAGTATGTGGACATGCTGCTCTACACCTCCATGTTCATTCTCCCTGTTATAGCTGGAGTGGGGGTGAGGACCCAAGGGGCGATCATGGAGAGGATAAGAGACATACCCCTATTTCAGGTGACCCCACTTGACATGCTCACTCTGAAGTGTATAGTGGGTCTCTACGTAGTGACTTCCTCCCTAGCTATGCTCTATCACGCCAAGACCATCTCGGGGAGAAAGGAGATATGGGCCAACTCTCACAGGTACATCCTCCCTCCTTTGGTCATATGTTCCCTCTCATTCCTATGAAAAAGCATAAATAAGTTGAGGGTCTCTTACAAAGCATGAATCGAAAGGGCATTGAGGGGCTCCCCTTCAAGTACGTGGTGGTAATCCTCACTGCTGCTTTAGTGATCTCCATAGTGCTCGAGATGCTCGGGATCCTGAAGACAGGGATCCTCCACTCGGTGAAGGTGTTGAACGAAACATTAAATGAGAGCCTCATATGATCGAGGTCCCTTTTCAGCTCATCATCTCCATCCTCATCATAGCCTTCATCCTCTCTATTTCTTCCCTGGAAATCTCGCTCTTGCTGGACTTCAAACACAAGAAGGAGTTGGAAGATTCTGTCCAAAAGATAGGAAGAGAGATAGAAATGTTGGTCGGCCTCGGCGAGTACGGATCGAGCTCCAGGGTGAATATCTCTTTTTCCAAGGGCGTTATCGAAGTGGACGAAGAAAGAGATGAGATCGTAGTGCGTCTTGGAAACTGGAAGAAGGTATATGCTTTAGATGTAGACGTGCTCTACAGTTTGGAGATAGACGCTGGAAGACACGAGATAGAGTTGCATTATGGCCCAGGAGAGTGGAAGGAGAACACCATCATCTTTTCTTAGAACGCTCGAATCCCAAGAGGGAAATCGTTAGGCCTGTTAAGAAGCCCGCTAGGATGTACACATAATTGCTGACCCCTCCCTTCGCTTCTACCTCTGTTCTCTCCCTTATCAGAACTCCTGGCTCTTCCTGAACCTCTTCTTTTCCCACGATAGCATTTACGAGGTCCTTAGATATCTTAGCGAACTCTTTGGCATAACTCAAGAAGACTAAGCTCTGATATGGATCATCGTATGCCTTAGCATATTCATAGTAAGAGATGGCCAAAACAGGGAGAAGACCTTCTGACTTCGCGTCCTCTATAGCCCCTTCCACATCCACTTTTTTCTCCTCAACTTTAGAAGATAGAGCGGACTGGGAAATGCCCCTTATCTCCATGGCCAGGTTCGCTTCCGCTAAGGCCTTCAGGGACTCAAAGATGGAAAAAACGTACTTTCCGTCTTCATAGGCGGATTCCGCTTTGTCTAACTCGCTCTGGGCGCTCTCCAACAAACTCCCCGAGGCTACGGTCCCCGCATAAGCTATCCATATTCTCGCTTCCTCCAACCTTCGCTGGGCGAGTTGTGAAAGTTGTTTCACATCGAACGTGGCGTTGAATTCTCCACTAAATCTGTCCAGGACTGAGGCCCATTGTTGGGAGGTGAGGAGTCTCACCTCAGCGAAGGCGTCATAATACAGGGCGGTGTCGTAATCACCCGTGTAATACTCCTTGTAGGCCTCATCTAGTAAGTCGTCCGTCTCCCTGAGCCTGTCCACAGCCACTGCCAGTAACTCCACATCATAGATGTGGTCCACTTGCTTGCTCTCCAAGATCTCTTGTTCTACAACTTCCTTATAATTAGCTGTATCATCCACGTCCTTCTTCACGTCATCTCTCGAGGCGTAACCACCAGTGTAGTAGAGAGTGAGTTTGTAAGCGTAGTTGGAGTTGATGAGGGACCTCACAGCATAACTTGCAGCGGAGTAATATTGGCCTATGGAATAAAGTTCTTCCGCTTGATCCATGAGTTCAGAAGCTTGATCGATCAAGTTCTTCACGCTCTGATAGTTCGTATAGCTTAACCCTCCTCTCCCAAGCTGCTCTGTAGAGTTAGCCAACATCTTCCTCGCTTCGTCCATGATCATCTTGGACATCCCTTTCATGAGGCCTATGTACTCGGAGGTCACTATATGGGCTGGCTTCCTCTCTCGAACTATCTCATAGCCCGTCATTTCCTTGAAAGCGTCTTCAATCTCTGAGACCTCTATGACTTTGAGGCCCCAGTTCTCTAAGGCGTATTGTGATACGTTCACGGGGATTATCCGGGTCTCCGTCTGGGTTATTGGTCCTATCCTAGTCGTGTGTGTCTCTTCAACGTAACTTATGCTCTGGCCTTTAGGAATTAGTACGTAATCCGCACCGGCTTTATAAGCCGCTTCCGCTTTAGCTAAGATCCCTCCAACCGGACCTATAGAGCCGTCCGGGTTTATGGTCCCCGTGATCATCACATTGGAATAAACAGTAAGGTTCAACAAGGCGGCCATGGTGGTGACGGCCATTGCTGCCCCAGCGGAGGGTCCGCCGACGATGGGATAATCAGATTTTATGATGTAAAAGAAGTCGAAATTCGAGCAGTCCATCCTCAATACCTCACAAGCCACCTCTTGGGCCAACCTAGCGCTCGCTTGAGTATCTATCTCCGTGAGTGGGAGGGTCATGATGAAAACGTTTCCCGTTCCATTCTTCACCTCTACCCAAAGGTCTGCCACCACCCCTACTTCTCCACTTTCCGTTTGCATTACTCCTAAGATTTTGGTATGAGCAGTGGCACCGTGAGAAATGCCTAAGAGGAACAGGAAAAGGAAAAGCGCCGTCTTCTTCATGGCCTCTTCCACCTCACCTCATAGTAAGTCACGTCTCCCTCATCGTCCACTACGCCTATGAGCAAACTCTTCCTCACGGAATGAGCCACTCTGTTCATGGCAGCGAACCTCTTCCAATCGAAGATGTCGTTCTCGTTGACCGCAAAGAGGACCCACTTCGCGTGATCCTTGCCTGGGACGTCGCCCCTATCGTAAACTCTGAAGTCCGCTCCATACTTCAAGGCGGTCTTCGTTATGTACCCCCTCTTCCTTATGTCCCTGTAAACGCAGAACCTTACCCAAAATCTTGGCTCCAGTTCTGCAGCCAGTTTCAGGAGGGTGTCGTAGTCCAACTCTTCTTCTCCCTTGAACACCTTCAGTTTCTTCCTTTCCACTAAGTAAAGGGCTTCGACTAAGGAGAGGGTCAACTTATTCTCTTCTAGTGTCCCATATTTTCCCTTGTTATACAGCTTACTCGCCTCTTTCTCGTCCCTGATCACCACTTTGTTCCCCACTAGATAGCCGAGCATGGGAATGAAGAGAGCCCTCTTTCTTAAAAAGCTTACTTAGCGTAGGGATAGGTGACTTTTTTCCTCAGTAGGAGGAAGGCAATGGAACTAAGTACTAAAAGGGAGAAGACGAAGTAAATCCACCCGAGTTTTGGGGATAAGAGAAAGGCTGGGGAAAGGAAAGGTGTTTTGATGGTGAGGTTCAACATTCCTTCTCTCACCCTAACGCCATTTGAGGAGATCTGATAGGAAAAGTAAAAGTTGCCGGTTTCGTTCGGATATATGTCCAAACTCACTTCAGCTTCTCCAGGAGGGACCTCCACTATCTTGAAGCTTTCAAAGGTTCCGGAGAAGTTAAGTTGTTCCAGTGAGAAAGTGTAGGTCTTGTTGAAGTTAGACTTGTTTCTCACCTTCACTTTCCATGGGATGCGGGAATTTGGAGTCCCAAAGAGGGTCTCCAAAAACTCGAACTCGCTCTCCTCGCTCTCTTCTCTCTCCACGATCACCTGGGAATGAACCTCCTCGCACCTCCAGAGAGAAAGGGAACAAACTTTGAGGTTATAATCGTAACTTCCTCCCTTCAGGTCATCGGGATCGAAGCTGAGGTTAAGTTCTACGATTTCTCTTTTTGGAACCTCCACGTAGCTGTAATTGAACTCGGAAAGGTATTTTGGAGGAAGTATTTCAAAAACGTCGTCGTAGTTCCCTATGTTGGCCACTTTCAATGTCAAGGTGCCTCTCTCCTTCACTATGAGCACGTCCGGTTCTAAGTCCACCAAGAACCCCTTGTCTGGGGAGGAGACCGTGAAATACTCTGCTTTAGTTATACCATGATCCTTCCCTCTCACCTCAACCTTAAAGTCATAGAAACCTTCCTCTGAGGGGACCTTGAAGTAAAGGGGTAGTTCATTTCTTCCCTTCTTCAATTCTCTAGTGCTCAAGATGAACTGTTCCCCGTTCACGTAATATTGGATAAAGGCTGGCATGTCGGATGGGGAAGTTATGACCACGTCCGCCCTCCCCACTTCTCCCGGCATGTAGATGACCTTATCGAAGGATATCTCTAAAGAAAGGTAGGAGAAAGCGGGGGCTAAAAGGAGAAACATGAGAATTGGTGATAGTTTACGCATACTTACTTACTGGTAGTAAAGACTTTTAAAAGTTTCTAGTGGGGCCGGGGAGATTTGAACTCCCGCGAGCGGGTCGCCTCGCTCCAGCGGGTTTCCTCATCCTGACGTCAGATGACCCTCTTACCGTCACTGGAGCCCGCCAGGCTACCTGGCTACCTCACGGCCCCCTAAAGCAAGGTTGAAGTGATGCATTAAAAAACTTTTCAAATGATGAAAGAGAGTAAATGACATGGGATTTGAGGAGGTGGTGGAGAAGTTTGAAAAGCTGAAGGAAAAATTGAGGAGAGAGCCTCCTGTCATCTTCGATGACGCGAGAGAACTCGTGTTCATCGGAGACGTCCATGGAGATATGGGGACGGTGAGATATGTGAAGGAGAATTTCTTAGGAAAACGGAAGATAGTTTTCCTGGGGGACTTCGTGGATAGGGGAGAAAGGGGGACGGAGGTCGCCTGCGAAGTGGCAGACTTGAAGTTGAGAGGAGAAGATGTGATCATCCTCTCAGGAAATCACGACATCTGTCTCGAGGTCTACCCGAGGGACTGGAGGCTCCACTTAGAGAGGGAATTCGGTCCTGGATGGAAGCAAGTTGAGCTAGCTTATGTTTCTGCCATGAGAGAAGCACCCGTAGCCTACGTGAATGAGGGATACAAGCTAGTTGCTCTGCATGGTTTCATACCGAAGGAGAGGTGGGACATAAAGAAGTGGGAGAAAGGAGATGAAGAAATCGTTTGGAACGACCCAGAGGTCACGGGAGGTCTGCCGGGCAGAAATCCGCGAGGGGTGGGTTGGATCATCTCGAAAGAAGAAGCGCTGGAATTCTTGAGGAAGAATTCCCTTTCAATCATCGTGAGGAGTCATCAACCTCATTTCAACGAGATCTTCGAGATAAATGGCTTCAAGATAGTGAACATAGGCTCCTCGAGTTACTATGGGAGGAGGGGTTGTTATCTCCTCCCAGAGGGAGAGATAGTAACCTTTTAATCGCTGGCTATTAGCGTTGATGTGGCCCTAACGTTCTTTATTTTCCTGAGCTTCGTCACGAAGGCGTCCAGTTCCTGGAGGCTCTTGGTCTGTACCTTGATGATGAGATCGTACTCTCCGTAGATTTCATGAACCTCTTTTGCCTGAGGAAGGTTCATGAGTTTCTTCTTGACGTCTCCCTCCTTACCTGGTTCCACGATCACCAAGACGAACGCGGTTATCATTTGCATAAGAAACTTCTTCCCATTTATCAATTTTTTGAGAAGGGCCGGCCGGGACTCTCACTCACTTTCTCCCGAGAAAGTGGGGTTTGAACCCGGGACCTACGGCTTAGAAGGCCGTCGCTCTGTCCAGGCTAAGCTACCGGCCCAGATGCTCATCCTCAAGCTTGCTTTATAAGCTTTTCAAGTCGAATCCAAAAATTAATAAAGGGCTCTCCCTTGAATTTCTCCATGAACGGTGATTCTTTTCTCGGAGAAGGACATCCGTAAAATAGAGGTTAAGTGGCAGAAGAGATGGAGAGAAGCCGGGATATTTGAGGCGGAGCCGAAAAAGGGGAAGAAGTACTTCGTCACCTTCCCATATCCCTACATAAACGCAGCTCCCCACGTGGGACACGCTTATTCTGCTACCAGAGCAGACATGATGGCGCGTTTCATGCGCTTGTTGGGCTACAACGTGTTGTTTCCCTTTGGCCTCCATGCCACTGGGGAGCCCATAATGGGAGCAGCCAAGAGGATAGCTATGGGTGACCAAAAACAGATAGAAGCCTTCGTGATGAGTGGGATCCCAAGGGAGAAAGTGAAGGAGTTTGACGACCCCGTGAAGATAGTCAAGTTCTTTGCTAAGACTTGGGTGAGGGACTTTCAGAATTATGGGTTGTCGGTGGACTGGAGGAGGACTTTTTACACCACTAAGCTGAATCCCGAATATAACAAGTTCGTAACATGGCAGTACAAGAAGTTGAAGAAGATGGGGTTAGTGGTGAAGGGAAAACATCCCGTGATCTGGTGTCCCTCCTGCGAGTCCCCAACCGGTTCCCACGACAGAAAGGAAGGAGAGAACGCGACGGTGGTGGAATACATCTTGTTAAAATTCAAGTTCGGAGATGCCTTCCTACCAGCCGCTACTCTGAGGCCGGAAACCATCTTTGGAGTGACTAACATGTGGCTGAATCCAGAAGGGGACTACGTGAGGGCTAAAGTAGACGATGAAGTGTGGATAGTGAGCAAGGAGAGCGTGAAGAAGTTGAGGGATCAGGAGCACGAGGTGGAAGTCTTGGAAGAGTTCAAGGGAAAGGAGATCATAGGGAAAAGTTGCGTGGAGCCTTTGAGTGGGAGGGAGATTCCCATACTTCCTGCCTCCTTCGTGGACGTGAGGAACGCGACTGGTGTGGTCATGAGCGTACCAGCTCACGCACCCTATGATTACATGGCCCTAAAAGATTTGGGCAAACTAAACGAACTCAAGCCCATAACTATAATAAAAAGCGAGATAGGGGAGAACCCCGCGGAGAAGATATGCGAACAGATGGGTATAACTTCGCAGGAAGACGAGAAGTTGGAACAGGCTACCAAGATCATATACAGGAGGGAGTTCCACAAAGGGATTTTGAATGAGAAGTGTGGGGAGTATAGCGGAAAGAGGGTAAGGGACATCAAGCAGAAGTTAGTGGAGGACTTCTCTAAAAAGGGGATGGCTTCCATCATGTATGAGGCCTCGGAACCCGTCATATGTAGGTGTCTGACTAGGTGTCACGTGAAGATCATCAAGGATCAGTGGTTCTTGAAGTATAGCGATGAGGAATGGAAGAAAAGGGCGTTGGAGTGTTTGAAAAAAATGAAAGTTTATCCGGATGAGGCGAGGAATTGGTTGGAGAACGCTATCATCAACATGAAGGACAAAGCGTGTGCGAGGAAGTCTGGGTTGGGAACACCTCTCCCTTGGGATCCCGAGTGGATAATAGAGCCACTGAGCGATTCCACCATATACATGAGTTATTACATCATCGCTAAGTACGTGAGAGAGGGAGAAGTAAAGGCGAAGAACATGAAGGACGAATTCTTCGATTACGTGTTGTTGGGAGAAGGAAACCCAGAAGAGGTGGGAAAGAAGTGTGGATTGGATCCTAAGCTGTTGAGAGAGATCAGGGAGGAATTCGAGTACTTCTATCCTGTTGATCTGAGGAACTCTGGAAAGGACTTACTACCACACCACCTTCCCTTCTTCATCTTCCATCACGTGGTGTTCTTCCCAGAGAAATACTGGCCAAGGGCCATTGGCGCGAATGGGTGGGTGACGGTAGATGGGGAGAAGATGAGCAAAAGCAAGGGGAATTTCATAACATTGAGACAGGCGGTGGAGGAATATGGAGCAGACGCCTCCAGATTGGCCTTCTTGGACTCTAATGAGGGACTGGCGGACGCTGATTTCAGGAGGAGTGCTGCCCGGAATTTTAAGGAATTGCTCTTGAAAATACTGATGACCTTAGAGAGGTTCAAGGATGAAAAGGGAGGGGAAGACTTCATGGATGATTGGTTAAGGTCAAGGATCCAGTTCAGGATCATGAAGACGAGAGAACACCTGGAGAAGATGGAAAACAGAAGCGCCTTATTGCACTCCCTCCACGGCCTGTGGCAGGACATAACTAAGTACATTCAAAGGAAAGGGAAGGTGAACGGGAAGACCATAAGATATGCCTTTGACGTGTTCGCCAGGATAAACGTGCCTTTTGCCCCCCACACCTGCGAGGAGATCTGGGAGAGGCTGGGGAAGAAGGGATTCGTCCACCAAGCCAAGTGGCCTGAGGTGAGGAAAGAGTGGATGAATGAGAAGTTGGAGTATGGTCAGGAAATCGTTGATAAGTTGGTCTCTGATGTGAACGAAATCCTAAACATCTTGAAGAAGAAACCCAGTAAGATTACTTTTTTCGTGGCCTCGACTTGGAAGAGGGAAGTCTTAAAGGAACCTAAGAAGCTAAAGGAGGCCATAAAGGAACATGGGAACGTCGCGATAAAGTTAGCGAACATCTTGAAGGATCCCTCCAAGAGGCCAAAGTTCATCCTGGATGAGAGCGAGGAATTCGAACTTTTAGAAAGCATGAAGGATTACTTCAAGAAGGTCTTCAACTGCGAGATCGAGATCAAAAGGGAGAATGAATCCGAAGAAGAAAAGGCGAAGCAGGCTTTACCCGGTAAACCAGCCATCTTAGTCAACTAACTACATCGTCCATGAGCTTGAGTAAAGACTCGAATACGTCGCGGTGCTCGGAGATGTTGAGGGGGTTCTCTTCATTGAAGTCATTAACTATATCATATAGCTCGTAATGATCTTTGAAACGAATCAGTTTGTAACCGTTGTCGATCACGCACAACTCCCCGTCTTCGATGTCTTGGAAGGAAACGACCCACTTTCTCCTCCCGGGATCGAACAAGTTCCTCCCATCGAAGTTGCCCTCTATCTCTATGCCTAACAGATCTAGGAGGGTGGGGACCATATCGACCAGCATAACTGGTTTCCTGAAGATTCCTCTTACTTTGGAAGGCAACCTTATCATCAATGGCACATGAATGTTGGAGTTATAGATATCTCTGTGCCTGAACGTACCATGTTCCCCGAAGCTCTCTCCGTGGTCCGAAAGGATCACTACGATAGTATTCTCAAGGCACCCTTTCGATTTGAGCAAGGACAACAGCTTTCCAAGTTCCTCATCCGCCCACCTTATCTTATTAGAATAAGCGTATCGTAAGAAGAGGCGATCATCTTCCGATGACTCATTTATTTCGGAGAGAGATCCGTTGCGGATGAGATGATATGCTTTCATAATTTGATCCTCTTGTAGTTCTGAAAAGCTATTCAAGGAACTCCTGTTCAACTGAGAGAGGATATGGTGTCTGTCGAACAACTCCCTTAAAAACAGGCTTATGTTAGAGGAGGATGGGGGAGGGAAAAACAGCTTGGATTCATCGGGTAATAAGTAGGGGAAGTGGGGAGCATATGTGTGGAAAAAGGCGAAGAATTTACCATTACAATCGAGTGTGGTGTTGATCACGGCCAGGTCAAACGGTTTGAAAAGAATGGAGTCATAGTTGTAGTAGATCTCGTCGAACCCCTTCAAGATCCCCCTTTCCTCCGATACGAAGGCGTTGCCTGTATAAGCGTAGGTCTTGTAACCTTCTCGGGAGAGAATTTCTGTGATGGTCAGGTTAGTCAAAGTGCTATTTCTGTGAACCGTTAGATGATGATTGGGGTACAAAGAAGAGAAGATGGAAGCATGACTCGGAAGCGTCCAAAAACTCTGTGAGAAGGCTCTTTCAAATAAGATGGCTTCCCTTGAGAAGGAGTCCAAGTTAGGAGAGGTATTTAGAAAATAGCCATAGACTCCTAAGTAGTCCGCCCTCACAGTATCTAGGGATATCAAGATGAGATTACAACCCTTACAAGAAAGGCCCTGTGGCTCAGGAGTACTAGAGAACAAAAACATTGGGAATGCATAAGTGATGAGGAAAAATGCGGTAGATATTGCTAACAGGGAAGCTCTCATCGATGAACCCATAACCGTCCTCGTTTATAAGTTTACTCACACTAACTTTAGAACTCCCCCTTCTTCTTCAAGAAGGTGATGTAACCTGCTATCTTATTCCTTATGACTTTAGAGGGGATGTCTATCAGTTGGTCCAAGATTTTCTTGTTTTCCTCGAATTTGTCCGTGAATTTGCTTCCGTGCTCTAACAAGATCTTCCTCGTCATGCTCTTTATGAATTTCGTCCTTATCCTGCTCATTTGACCACCACCGGCTTCCTCAACACCACCTGTTTCACTGCTCTTTTAAGCTTTGCGTCGTTCCTGGCGTATATGGTGAAAAGAGGTTCCTCCTTCCTCACCTTTTCCCCCACCTTCTTGTGAAGGTATATCCCTGCTCCTTCGTCGAAGGGGGCCCCAGCCACTCTAGCGAGCTCGTTCAGGGCGTGATTGCTTATGTACACCACTCTCCCGTTCTTCGGGCTCGTGTAAGTGAATTCGTGCTCATAAGGCTGTAGGTCTTCGGAGATGATCCTAGGGTCTCCTCCTTGAGCCTCAATGATCTCCTTCATCTTCCTCAGAGCTTCTCCCTTCTCCAGCATCTCTTTCAGATCAGCTTTTATGTTCAACAATTTCAACAGGTTCTCTGCGAGTTTCAAGGCCTTATTCCTCAAATCTTCGGGGCCACTCCCCTCCAAGACCATCAAGGCGTCCTTGGCTGAGAGGAGGGGACCAACGCCGTTCCCGATGGGTTGGTACCCAGAGGTGTAAACCACGCTCACCTCCATCTTCAAGCGCCTGGCGATCCCAAGGAACATCCTCTTCAACCTGGTAGCCTCTAATCTGTTCCTCACTTTAGCTTCGGGTCCTATGGGGAAGTCCAAAACTAAATGTGTAGCTCCGACCGACAACTTCTTCGCCATGATGCTGGCTATCATCTGGGAGACCGGATCTATGTTCAGGACCTTCTCCACGTTTATGAGTTTGTCATCCACTGGTGCCAAGTTTAGCGAACCCCCCCACACTATGCACCCACCAACTTTGTTCACGATCTCCTTGATCTCGTCGAGCGAGAAAGAGACATTAGCTAGAACTTCCATGGCATCAGCAGTCCCAGAGGCAGAGGTTATTGCCCTGCTCGAGGTCTTGGGCATCACGTATCCCAAGGATGTTATCAGGGGGACTATGATCATGGTCACCTTGTTCCCAGGGATTCCTCCCAAACTGTGCTTGTCCAGGATGGGGTAATGACTTAACTCCAACCTCTGACCGACGTCCACCATGGCTTCTACCAGATAGGCAATCTCGTCCAAGCTCATTCCTCTTATGTATTGGGAGACCACGAAGGCCGAGATGTCCATATCACTCAATTCATCCTCGTTTATTGCCCTGACGATCTCCTCTATTTCCTTGCGCTTGAGCCTCTTGCCATCCAACTTCTTCCTTATGTAATCCGCTGCTAAAGGCTTCTCCAGGACTTCTATGTCCACCTCTTCCCAGTCCTTTATATCATATCTCTCCCAAATGTCCCTGAAAAGGCCTACAATGTTCCTTGGGAAGCGTTCTGCGATGTTAACTATCGCAGTTATTTCCTTGTCCTTCCACAAGATCTTCACCCTGTCTTTTGGCCTAACCCCCAGCTTCCAGGCAGTGCTGTCGTCTAAGACCACTACGTCTGGCCCCCCTGTCTTGAAATCTAATCTCTTGACCTTGAGCATAGAAGGAGGAAGTAAGAACGTCTATTTAAGCTTTAATGAAGGATCCACGGGTAATGTTTCTCTATCAGGTCGTAGATCATTTCTGGTGCATAGACTCCGAACTCTGTCATGAACCCTGTTATGAGCTCCTCGGGAGTTATATCGAATGCCGGGTTTATCACGTCGAGTCCTTTAGGTCTGGTCTTCCAGACCTCGTCAGGGGATCTCACTTCTATCCTTCCTTTCGCGTATATGGTCTGGGGGTCAAATTTTAACAAGGTGGTGGCCACGTAGAAGGGAACGTTCTCCCTCTTCGCCAGTACCGCGAGGGGGTAGGTGCCTACCTTGTTGACCACGGAGATCTCTGAGGTTATGGCATCGCACCCAACTATGACGTAGTCCACCCTATCCATCAAGATGCCTGCGGCGCTGTCCGTTATGAAGTGGGTCTTTATCTTGTGCTTCAAGAGCTCCTTGGCAGTCTCCCTACCCTGGTAGAGGGGTCTCGTTTCTGTGACGAACACTTCCACTCCTCTTATCTTCTTCAGCACAGAAATGACAGAGGAGGAGTGGCAATGAGTCATCACCTTACAATTTCCTTTTAATCTGTTAGCACAAAGGGATATGTCTGCCATGGCTTTCTTCAACAGGTTCTTGGCAGAGTTTATTGCCTCGCGGAAGTCTTCCTCCCTCAAGACGTAGTTCACTAGGTTCCTCATTAAAGGTTCGGTGGGTCTTGTAGAGAACAGTCTCCTCCTCGCGACCTCTAAGTCTTTCCTCGGATTTTTTGAGCGTCTCAACACTTGTTCCAAATATCTCAAGGAAGCGAGGGCGACATTAGTCGCCCCTTGAATGCGAAGAGATCTCAGGTCCTCCAAGATGCCCATGAGTTAAGACTAACTTTGAGATATTTAAAGGGTTCTCCTCAAATCCGTGACGTCAAAGCTCTCCACACCTTCTAACCCTTTCACCTTCTCCTCGATCTCTCCCAAGTATCCTTCCTCGTCTGGGATCAAGAAGTAGACCACTAAAGCCTTTAAACCAAAGGCGATGGGTTGAACTTCGCTCCCAGCGAATTTTCCCTTTTCTTCCACGACTTTCCTAACCCTCTTCTCTAACTCCTTTAGATCCACCTCTAAGGAAGAAGGCATCACCCTCGCTGTTACCATTACTTCCCCCATTTCAAGGCCCCTCAAAACCACATTTTGGACACTTGTACTTGGCCGCTATCTTCCTGCACCTCCCGCACCTGACGATCTCATGCTCCCCACACTTAGGACAGGGAAACACTACGGAGTTCTCTATGGTGGATATTTCCCTCCCGCAGGAGATGCACTTCCTCATTGGCTTGCTCAAGATATATAAATTTTTAAACTTTAGGTAAGGCCATGTTCAAGCAGGTCATAGTGGTGAGGGGAGACTTAAAAATGAGCAAGGGAAAGATGGCGGCGCAGGTTGCTCATGGGAGTTTAAGCGCCTCCATAAAGGTGATGAACTTGAAACCCTCCTGGTTCAGGATATGGAACCAAGAGGGACAGAAGAAAGTGGTCCTAGTGGCAAAGGACCTGAAGGAGCTCGAAAAGTTGGAGAAGAAGGCCAGGGAGAAGAAGCTATATGTGGAGTTCGTGGTGGATAGGGGGTTGACTGAGGTTGAACCTGGGACGGTGACTTGTTTGGTCATAGGACCAGGGCCAGAGGAGTTAATAGATAAGGTGACCGGAAGCCTTCCCTTGTTGAAATGATGAAGATAGACAATATTTATGTGGGAAAGGGAGAAGTAGTTAGAGGGGCGCTCAAGGTCGGGGAGCTCCCAGACACTTCCCCCATCTTGCTCCCATTGACCATCATCTCTGGGGTCGAGAAGGGCCCAACCCTCTTGATCTGTTCTGCTGTCCACGGTAACGAAGTCAATGGGGTGGAGTTGAACTTCAGGCTCTCCAATTCCGTGGACCCAAGCGAGTTGAGGGGGAAACTCATCATCCTGAGCATAGCGAACCCTCCAGCCTACAACGCGAAGCAGAGGAACAACCCCATGGACGAGAAGGATTTGAACAGGTGTTTCCCAGGGAGCGCGAATGGCTCCATAAGCGACAAGATAGCCTATGCCATATTCCACAGCCTGGTAAAGAGGGCGGATTACCTCATAGATTTACACTCAGGATCCGAGCATTTCAGGATGGTTCCTTTAGTCAAGATCTTCGAGCGCTCTTACGAAAACGTGAAGTTTTTCGGGATAAGGTTCGTGGAGACGAGGAAGGGAATAAGAGGAAGTCTGGCGAAGGAAGCTCACAAGATAGGGGTGGAAAGTTACACGTTAGAGATAGGGGAAGGCGGGAGGTTGGAAGAGGAGTTCGTGTCCTTGGGGTTAAAAGGCATACTCAACTTCATGAGGGGCATAAAAATGTTGGAAGGGAAGGCCTCTAAGGAAAGAGTACTCTACGTCAAGAAGAGGGTCCAGGTGAACGCCCCGAAGGGAGGAATTTTAGCTCCCAAGATAGAGATTGGAACTAGAGTGAAGAAAGGGATGAGATTAGGGGAAGTTCACGACGTGTTCACGGGAGAGAGGTATGTGGTGAGAGCCCCGGAGGATGGGTGGGTCTTCGGGGTAAAGAAGAATCCTCAGGTTTACACAGGTGAAAAGTGCTTTCTCATCTACAAGTGATTTTTGAGATATTTGAGCACATCTGCCACGAACTCCGTGAGGATGTTCTCCCCAGAGTAGAAGCGCTTCGCCTCATCGTAGAGATAGTCAGCTATTCGTTTGAACAGGTTTACCCCAGTAACTTTGGTTATCATGAAACCTGGGTTCATGTTACATTCCAACACCTTTGGGCCGTCCTTCCCAGCCATTATGTCTACCCCACATATACCTGCCCCTATGACCTTGGCCGCCTTGACCGCGATATTCTTCATCTCCCTGTCGGGCTCGTAAGGGACGTATCTCCCTCCAGCGTGTATGTTGCTCCTTATGTCTTTCTCGCTCGCCACCCTCATGGCAGCGGCATGCACCTTATCGCCTATGACGAAGAGCCTGACATCCCCTTTCGCTTCTATGAACTCCTCCAACAAGATCTTCTCCCCTTTGGAGATAGAGAAGGCGTCTATCATGGTGTTCGCGGACTTGGCGTCCTTAGCGAAGATCACCCCTTTCCCTCCGCTCCTCCCCTCCGCCTTCACTATCAAGGGTTCCCCCACCTCGGAGGAGAGGTTTTTGGCGATTTGCTTGGAGACCGTGGCTATGGTCTTAGGGACTGGGATCCCGTGAGAAGCCAGGACCATGAGGTTGTACACCTTGTCCCTCGCTATCAAGTAGGATTCTGGTTTGTTAGGGAAGTATACCTTTCCTTCCAACAATTTCAGGATGAGATAGCCATAGTGTGCGTAACTAGGTCCTATCCTCGGGAGGATCACATCAAAATCCTCTAGTTCTTTATCCCTGTACATCACCCTGGTGCTTCCATCCCCTATGTTTATAGTCACTTTCTCTATGGGTACCATGAGGACGGAGGAGAACCTCTTTTTAAGCTCCTCGAGCAATTGAACGTAGAGCTCCTTCGATTGCTTTATGCTCTCGTAGGAAAGGACGCATATCTTCATGAGAAAAATCTCTAGATGACCGCATTTAAATCAATCGATTTTGACTGAGAACCCCTTCAAGTCCCTCCTCCCTACTATCATCTTGTACTTCATCCTGCTCCTATCCGCCACGCTGACTTCGGTCTCTATGAGCTTTCCCGCCAGCTCGAACTTGAGTTTCACGAGCTTCCTCCTTTCCCTCCCCAAGCTCGACCTGAACCCTTTTTCTCCCACCTCCCTCAACTCTAACTCTTCGGCCAGTTCCTTATCTATCGAACTCCTATAAGCTCCGGTATCTATCTTCGCGATGATCTCTATCACCTTTTTCCCGTAAAGCCTTACCTTCTCGAATGGCTTTATGATCACCCGAACCACCCCACTAGGGAAAAGAGAGCTCCAGGTTTATATTTTACCACTTCCTCCACCAGTTCATTCCTCACATAGGACTCTTTGTACTTCAATCCCAACAGGTCTGCGAAGAACTTCAACTCCTCGTACCTAAAGTTGTAGAGAGGTTTGTCCTTCAGGATCACCTTCGGGAACTTGCCCTCGAAGAGGCTTAACAGGATATCGTTGGCTATCTTCTCCAAATAATCCGCCTTCACCTTCCTCCCCCTGGAGAAGCGGAATGGTTTTCCTTCCATGAGTTTCCTCAACACGACCTCTGGTAAGGTCTTTCCTTTCGGTAGGGATAGGGCCTCTCCTTTCTTGAAAAATCTCCTCAAATTACTTCCAAACCTCTTCCTCACCATCCTGAGGAAATGCTTCTCGCAAAGCCACTTACCTAGGTAAGGGAGAAATATCGCCCCCTTTCTCCCACAGATGTGACACCGCATGGAAAAGGTTAAATCGAGCCCGAAGTTAAAGTTTTCCATGCTTGAGATAGATGGCTCTCGCCTAGAAGGGGGAGGACAAATAGTCAGGAATGCAGTTGCCCTCAGCGTGGTGACAGGGAAGCCTGTGAGGGTCTATAACATAAGGGCGAACAGGCCAAATCCGGGATTGAAGAATCAACACATGCATTCTATAATGGCGTTGAGGGAATTATGTGATGCAGAGGTGGATGGTCTGTTCTTGGGGAGCAGGGAGATAAAGTTCGTGCCAGGAGAGCCCAGAAAAAAAAGGATAAAGGTGGAGATACCCACGGCTGGTTCCATCACCTTAGCCATGCAGAGCCTCTGGCTCCCCTGTTCCCTCAAAGGGTGTGAGGTAGAGTTCGTGGGGGGAGCGACGGACACCAAATGGAGCATGCCTATGGATTACGTGAGGTTCGTCTTCCTCCCTCAAGTCAAGAAGTTGGGTTTTGAGGCTGAGGTGGAGATCCATAGGAGGGGCTATTACCCAAGGGGAGGGGCCCACGTCACCTTTAAGATAGGGAAGTGGAAGCCAGAACCCTATGAGTTTGAGAGAGGAGGGAAAAAAGGGATTTTTGGCGTATCCTGTTCCTCCATAGAGGGGGTGGCTGAAAGGCAGAAAAAGGCCGCGTTAAGATGTCTAGGAGAGGGGGAGATAGAGGCGGTATATGAGGACGCCCCTTCCCCTGGCTCGAGCATAGTCATCTGGGCGGATTATGAAAAGACCCTGATAGGAGCTGATGCCCTGGGAGAGAAGGGAAAACCAAGCGAGGTAGTGGGAAGGGAAGCGTGTGAGAGGTTGCTCTTAGAAATGGAAAGGGGATGGAGCGTGGACGAACACATGGGAGACAATCTAGTTCC
>Ga0180300_10000314_pt1 | contig 20768 bp, 19 predicted proteins | sample GuaBasSediGuay15_FD_121798 | JGI IMG/M metagenome (GOLD analysis project Ga0180300, IMG submission 121798) | Subseafloor sediment microbial communities from Guaymas Basin, Gulf of California, Mexico - Guay15, Core 4569-2, 21-24 cm | ecosystem: Environmental > Aquatic > Marine > Hydrothermal...
ACCTGGGGCAGACTCCTCAGTGAACAAATTTTTCCATATTTGAACATTCCTTTGATTGTCGAGGCTTCCATAAATGCTCTTCGCGGAATTTTATTTGAATCGAGCAGAATGAAGCCCTTCCTCAATCTTGGAGTGGGCATCACTAGGAGCTTTCCGCATTCCAGAGCTAGATATCTAACAGGCTTCTGCGGAGAGTCAGGATTCACCTTGATTACTTTAGCTTCTTTAAATTCCCTTGAAGCAGCTATTTTCTCCGCCGCCTTTCTGGCTCCTACAAAATTTGGTATCCTTCCCCATATGGGCTTTGGGAATCTCGCTACATCGTTCTCTTCAAGAATCTTCCAAATTCTATTTCTTATCTCCGCTTTGCTTAACAAAATAGACATCCCAGGGAATACTTCTCTAATACTCTGAGGATTAATCCACCATATATGAAAAAATAAGCTTTTATGGATGACTACACTTAATTGAAAGAGGGAAGCTCGAATGAGTATAGAAAGACTTGTCAGGAAAACTATTGACGATGGCGAAGGTATTTTACGGCTAGCTCCAACATGGGTTCCTAGAGATTTTCTCTCTCCAGGAGGGCGGCTTAGGCTAGATCCAAGTGATTTATACGCACTCGGCGCCAGAAGAGGTGGAATTGATGAAAGATGGCTGGCTTCCACAGTAAAGGCAGATAATCCTGGAGCGCCGGAGGATGAAGGCTTAAGCTATATAGTTATAGATAAGGAAGCAAAGAAGATTTTACTGAGAGACGCCATTAACGAGCTAGGCGAAGATATTATTGGAAAGGAAGCTATGAGAAAGTATGGCGGATGGACCGTTTTAACTAAGCTTTTTGATAATTCTGTTCCGATACCGTTTCACTTGCACCAGATGGAAAAACATGCCCGCGCAGTTGGCATGGAGCCCAAGCCTGAAGCCTATTATTTTCCGCCTCAGTTCAATGCTAACGAGGGAAAATTTCCGTATAGTTTCTTGGGCTTAGCTCCAGATACAACCCGAGAGGACATAAAGGAATGTTTAAGAAACTGGGATAAGGGGGATAATGGAATACTCTACTACTCCATAGCTTACAAGCTTAAGCCTGGAACAGGATGGCTCATTCCAGCGGGGATCCTGCATGCTCCAGGAACGCTTGTAACTTATGAGGTACAGAAAGCATCCGATGTATTCGCCATGTATCAATCTATGCTTGAAGGTAAGCCTGTTCCCCGCGAACTTTTGGTAAAGGACGTTCCTAAAGATAAGCGGGATGATCTAGATTATATTGTGGACATGATAGATTGGGAAGCTAATCTTGATCCATATTTCAAAAGGCACCATTATATTGAGCCTAGATTCGCTAGGGACCCTGAGGAGACTAAAAAGGAGGACTATGTGGAGCGATGGATTGTTTATGCGTCTGAAGAGTTCAGCGCTAAGGAGCTAAAGGTTTTTCCTAGAGCTGAGGTTAAGGTGATAGATCCGGCTGCCTATGGACTCATAGTTATACAAGGTCATGGAAGAATAGGGAGATTTAAAGTTGAGGCTCCGAACGTGATTAGATATGGCGAATTGACCAATGATGAATTATTCGTTACAGCAGATGCAGCGAGAGATGGAGTGAAAATAATTAACGAGAGTATTCGCGAAGACCTCGTTATACTGAAGCATTTCGGCCCAGGCAACCCTGAGGCTCCAAAGAATATCTAATGTTTATCATGATTAAAGATTGATCCCATTTTTTCATTTTGTCTGCTTTAATGTATTCTGTTGACCTTTGAAGATCTTTCAGCGAGACTATATTATTTATTCTTAGTTCTTGTTAGGAATGCACGGTCTATTTTGGGGAGTTATCCTGAAGAGTCTCTATGCCATCATAGTTTTCGCAGATATTATTAGTTAAAGCTAGATTGATAAGAGAGACGCATCCCTACATGAAGGAGAATATATTTCTCTGCAAACAGACATCTCTTTATCTTCATCTCATCGGCCATGATAATGAGGATCTCTTTAACGAAAGCTTTTTCAGTTGGAAAGTCGAAATAGCTGAGGCAACCTTAATAGGAATGTATGAGTAAACTAGGTAGGGATCAAGATGCTGGAGATCTCTGAGAGAACTAAGAATCTGGGTACGGAGAACGCGTTTGTTGTTCTGAAGGAAGTTAATGAGCTCGTTCGTGAAGGAAGAGACATAGTTAACTTTTGTATTGGACAGCCAGATTTTGACACTCCTGAATATATTAAGGAGGCGGCTATCGAAGCTATTCGGAAGGGGAAGACCGGCTATACTCCATCGCCAGGCATACCTGAGCTTAGAGAGGCAGTTGCTGAATATTTTTCTAAGACCAGAAATATTGACGTTAAGCCTGAATGGGTAGTTGTAGCGAATGGCGCCAAGCCCTTCATCGCATATACCATACTAACGGTGACTGATTATGGGAGAGGAGATGAGGTCTTATATCCAAACCCCGGCTTTCCGATCTATGAATCTCAGATACGGGCGAATGGAGCCATCCCTGTTCCTCTCCCATTACATGAAAGTAAAAGATATGCGTTTGATGTTGAGTATTTAGAGGAGAAGATAACTGATAAGACTAGACTGCTGATCTTGAATTCTCCTCATAATCCTACTGGAGGCGTATTGGATAGGGATACCTTAGAGCAGATAGCAGATATAGTGAAGAGGCATGATAATCTTTGGGTCTTTTCTGACGAGATCTATTCGCGCATGGTTTACGATGGGGAATTCGTTAGCATAGCGTCATTTCCAGGAATGCAGGAGAGAACAATAATAGTTGATGGAGTCTCAAAGACTTATGCCATGACGGGGTGGAGAATAGGCTTTGCAGCAAATGAAAAATTAGCTCAGCATCTTTCAAGATGGATTACGAATATGGATTCCTGTGCGGGGCATCCTAATCAGTACGCTGCCCTCGCAGCATTGACAGGCCCTCAGAATGATGCCGAGAGGATGTCCATGAGCTTTGAGAAGAGACGTGAAATTATCATTGAAGGTCTTAACAGGATAGATGGGATAAAGTGTCTTAAGCCTGGAGGAGCGTTCTATGCTTGGCCGAACGTAACGGAGGCATGCAGAATGCTGAATATTAAGGACTCTGAGGAGTTTAGGAAGCGTCTTCTTTACGAGGCTGGGGTCGCCGTGTTATCTGATATTCATTTTGGATTTAAGATTGAGGGAGAGGGAGAGCATATTAGGCTTTCATACGCAACATCGGAGGAGAATATAAGAGAGGGGCTGAGGAGAATAGAACAGTATATTGAAGAGAACAGGATTATATGACCTTTACTTATGCTTTTTAATCATCTTCATAATATGTGCTATTCCAAGCCCCATTGCTGACCCGGTCATCACTACTAGCGTTGCCGGGAAGAACTTGAATAACTTTATATTCAGCATTATTACTTCGAAGATAAACATAGCTATGCTATTTGTGATCGCTATGAGAACTCCAACCTTTATTCTATATTTTGCGGATGCTTGAATAGAGATTAAACTTGCTAGATATATATCTCCCAGTCCTAAGTTTATAACCGATGTGCATGGATACATAGGAAGTATAAGGAGGACTGGAAGCCTGAGCTCAATCATCTTCATAGCCGACTGTACCATGAAGCCTGTGAAAAAGACTTGAATGATATCCATTATTGTTAGTAGGACGGCGAAGATCCATACAGTCCTCCAAGAGAACAGTCCACTCGTGTATAGGACTATCATTATGAGAAAAATCGCGACGAAGATGTTAAAAGTCGCCAAGTTCCAGAAAAAAAAGTACGAACAGATGAAAAGGAGAGGGGGAAATATGGCTATATACCATTTCTTTAGGAGAACGTAAATAAACGAGAATAATATGTAGGAATATGCTGCTAAAAAGAATATTCGAATAGCCTCTCTTGGAACTAGCGCCATAATTGCCACCGCTACTCCTATCCAAGAAGCAGTTAAGACAGTCTCTTTAGTGCTGAATTTTGCCTCTTCAAAGAGAGAGGGGAACCTGCTTTCCAGCTTATCATGTATAAAGATTGAACTAGATGTTAGGAGGAAGAGCACGGAGGGGAGAATTATATCGAAATACAAGATCATCTTCATGCCGAATTATCTTTTTCGAGTTGTCTTCTTCAGAGCTAGATGAGACATTGGATCATCAATGACTTTGGGAATCCACTTTAAAAGGTCTGAAGCAACCATGTGATATCCCTTTTCAGCCTTCACGAAGTCTCCTGCGGCGCCATTTACGAATGCTCCTGCAACGGCAGCTTCGAATGGCTTAACGCCCCAAGAGAGGAAGGCTCCAACAATTCCTGAGAGGACGTCTCCCGTCCCCCCAACTGTCATACCTGGATTTCCAGTGAAGTTAAGTTTCGTCCGATAGCCATCGGAGATTATGTCTATGTTGCCCTTCAGCAATAGAACGGCGTCTAGGTCTTGAGCTATTTTTCGAATAGTCTCGACTCTTTCATCTAGGCTTTCAGGCGGAGCTTCCCCTGTGAGAAGCTTATATTCTCCAGCGTGCGGCGTTAGAACAGCTTGGGTTTCAAGCTTTCTCCTAGACTCCGCGAAGGATTTTAATCCATCCGCATCAAGAAGCATCGGAATCTTCAGGCTCTCAACTTCGCTGATCAAGTTCTTCACGGCTTCCTTAGTCTCCTTATGCAACCCTAGTCCAGGCCCTATCACTATAGCAGTCGCCTTCTCCAGAAACCTTTTTACAACTGGAAGGTTTCCCATGCTCAGATGGTCGTCCTCAAGCTTCAGTGTTATTATATCCGGCGACATCGAGGAGATAGCATATGCTGTTTCTTTAGGAGCGGCTATGTAAACTAAGTCGACTCCTGCTCTCAGAGCAGCTAGTGCGGCGAGTGTAGGAGCTCCGGAATACGTTTCGCTTCCTCCAACTATCAGAAGTCTTCCGAAGTCTCCTTTATGGGCCTCTGGACGTCTAGGCTTGAGTATTATCCGTACATCTCCGGGACCAGCAAATTTTTCAATTTCAGGGGGGATTCCGATATGTCTGACGACAAGTTCTCCAACATAATCTTTAGCCTTCAAGAGCCCAGGCTTCGCCTTATGAAAAGTTACAGTCAAATCAGCCTTAATGGCTTCTCCTAAAACCTTACCTGTTTCTGAGTCTACGCCGCTCGGAACATCGACAGCAACACGGAATCCATCAGCTTCATTCATCATTTTTATCATATGTGAGATCGGAGGGCGGGGAGCTCCTTTTAAACCTATCCCCAATAACGCGTCCACTAGAACGTCTGCTTTTAACCTCGGAATGGATGGCACATCTGGAGCTTCGCATATTCTGACTGATTCTCTGAGTGATCTCAAGGCTTCCCAGTTTCTTCTTGCATTCTCATCTATTATCTGCTGTTCTCTCCCTGCAAGTATTACGTGTACCTCGAATCCTAAGCAGGCTAGGTGACGAGCTGCAACAAAACCGTCTCCGCCATTTCCACCTAATCCGCAGAAAACTGCGATTATCGCCTCTTTAGGGCGGAAGCGGGCAGAGATCTCCACCGCCACGTTCCTACCTGCATTCTCCATGAGTTGAAGCCTAGAGACCCCGAAGTATTCTGAATTCATGTCTAGGGCGCGCATCTCCCCGGTTGTTATGACTTCTTCCTCCAATTTTTTAATCACCAAGCCTCATATGATGATTCGTTTCGGGCGATTTAAAAGTTAAGAGCAATAGACTTGACGCCTCATGCTAACTAATCCTTCGTTTTCACGTATCCCTCTAACCGAAGAATCGACCCTTCTTTCTCCAGAACCTCAAGTAATACATCCGCGTCTTTCTTCCCGATGTTAAGCTTACTTTCAGCTGCCTGATAAACTTCGTCGAGCCTTGCCTTTTCGAGCTCCTTGATTAGCCCTAGGAGATCTGATGCTTTGATCCCTGTTTCCGGGGGTATCCTAGATAGAGGCCAAGCTCGTTCTATGAGGAAGAGAAGTATCATGCTTTTTTCATCATTCTCTTTGCAGAGAACAACCAGCTTCTTTCCGGGAACCTTGTTTCCTGTGGCTTCCTCATATCTCATCACCTTGAAGTTCTTCTTTATTATTTTCGGCACATCGTCCAAGTCGCTTACGACTCTTCTGCGAAGCCTATTTTTCTCATCTATGTAGGAAAGCGAGATGATATCGTAGTAGTAGCCTTCAGAAATTCCCTTCTGGAAGAGCATGGTTTTTCCCTCCAGCTGGGCGAAGCCTCCTCCAGCTGGACATTTGAGCGCCTTCACTATTACTCTTTGCGTCTCATAGTCCTTACAGATCTTGAAGAGCCAATCTCCTGTCAGATAGTCTCTTACATGATAGTATCGCACCTCTCCTTCCCTGAGCTCCCTTAGGCTCATGTCAACCCAATAATCTTTCTCCCGCTCCTCGATCCTTCGAATTCTAACTTTAAGTCTTTGAAGTAATCTCAAGATTCCTTCTCCTCTCAAAATGATTAACTTGGGTGATTGATAAGGCTATTCCTTTTCTGGAGGGAACCGTTGAGAGTATATGGAAACTCTTTTAAGTCTAGCATAACAAGAGAATATCAATAATCTAAAATAGTATGAGGGAGTCGCCTTGCCGATCGCCTTCGTTCTGATAAATTCTGAAATAGGCTCTGAAGGAGAAGTGTTGAGGGAACTTAAGAAGATGGATGGAGTTAAGGAAGTTTATACAGTCTATGGAGTATACGATGTTATAGCTAAGGTTGAAGCGAGCTCTATGGATAAGCTTAAGGACATAATTACTTGGCGTATAAGAAAGCTTGAGAAAGTCCGTTCAACACTGACAATGATCGTAATAGAACCTATGTTGAAATAGGGAGATTTCTGAAAAACGGATTTATGCTTTATTAAGTATTATTTCGGTAGAAAGACTTAATGCAGAAAAGGAGAATACTTTTTAGGGCATTGCGAAGCCAATAGTTGATTCTAGAGGGGGATTGATAATTTGGCTGGGGTTAAAGCGTATGTCTTTTGTAAGGTTAATTCGGGAACTGAGGGAGAAACTTGTAGGAGGGTTGCTGAGTATCCCTTCGTATTGGAGGCTTGCATCGTCTACGGCGAGTACGACTTAATCGTGGAGATATATGCCGAGAATTTGGAGAGTCTCGACTCAGCTACTGAGAGAATCCGCAGAATACCAAGCATAATCTATACCTCAACAATGATCGTAGGTAGGAGATTTCAAAAGAGAGGAAAGTTGAGGACTAATTTCTAACTCTGCATATTCAGAGTTTTTAGTAGGAATTACGCAATCTCCTTCATTATATTTTCGAGGTACTTTCTGGAGTTTATGTACATTAAGTCTAGTCTCTGTTTCATCTCTTCCTTTCCACCAACATCTATGCCTATGCATCCCTTAAAGCCGTGTTTTTTCAACGCCTCCAGAAAACTTTTCCAGTCCACAATCCCGGCTCCTACCTCTAAATGATTCTCTATCTTGAAATCACTGTCGCTTGCATGAACATAAAAGATTCTTTTCCCCAGCATCTCTACACATTGAACCGGATGCATTTTTTGAGCGGCTAGATGGGCTACGTCGAGAACTGCGCCGAGATTCTTACTCTTTACTTCACGTAGTAGTAATTCTAAAGCCCAAACATTTGAGATAGTCTCCCATGTTCTCGGCTCAATACAGAGCCTCAATCCATGATCCTCAGCTATATCGTTACATTCGCTTAGTGAGGAGACGGTTACATCTTCAAAGAATCTCCAAAAGTTGAAGCTTGGATCTACCTTCATTGATGGAGGCCTATATGCATATCTAAATTCTTTAGATATATCATATGGATGCTCAACGTGAATTGGCAAGTAAAAGCTATCTGCTTGAACTATATTCGCCTCAAAGTAGGAAGCTACTTCACACCCTGCCTTAAAGTCTTTTAGCGCCTCTTTTCTTTTCTCAGAATCCGTAGACATTATATCGGGTAATACTGGAACGAAGGTGACAAGTTTAATTTCATTCTCGCTGATCTTCCTTTTTATAACTCCCTTGTTTTTGATTATCATATATAATTGTGAACCTATTCCTTCAAGTTCCATGTGGTGGAAGCCTAAACGTTTGGCGTCATCTATGGCCGAGAGCACTTCTTCTAAGCTAGGGATATAACGATACTTTGTTATCGCATATAGCCAGCACATAGATATATTCCAATTCATCTTATGATCACTTCCATAAGCATTTATACTTCACATAATTTAAAATATTTCTTTATAACATCGTTGGCTTTGGAGGTTACTCCACCGTGATTCTCTAGCACTATAACTACTCCGTTTTCTTCAGCACAGTCGATACACTATTTGACTGACTTGACAATCCAATTTATCGCATCCTCACTAGAGTATTCCTTCGGAACATATCCCCCGAATACTCTGAGACATGGAGCTCTAAGCTCACATGTTATCTCTAATCCTTCCTTAACGGCCTCGATTGCCTTTTTTCTTTCAGAGACCTCTGAAAAGCAGAAGTTTGTGGAGAGTCCATCTTCCGATATGGAGAGTCCACGGTAAAGTGAGAGTCTTTTGATCTTCCCGGGATAAGATGGATCCTTTGTTGGAAGCCAGTACAGCGGAAATTTAACACCGTCAAGCCCTATCTCATAAGCCTCTTCGATAAAGTCTTCATACTTCATTCCACCATCATTGAGATAACCTCGGTAAGAATATGCCGTACAGTTGATCTTTATCGTGATTCATCAACATCTCTCGCTTGATGATCAATGCATGGAGTCTTCTAATAAGACTTATGTAAGGGTATACATGGGATAAAAACGTCTAGTTAATTGAGTATAAGAGACGTTAGCTTATTGTGGCTTCCTCTCCTCTACCGATTTATAAGCTGCGGAGACTACTTCTAAAACTTTCCTTCCGAACTCTCCGTTTGGGAATGGCTCCTTATCCTCTCTCACACAATTCACAAAATATTCGATCTCATTAGCGTATCCATATTGCCATACCTCGTCAACGGCTGGGAACGACCATCCGGTGGAGAGAGAGGCCTTTTCAACTACGTAGGAGTATCCTTTCTCGCTGTATACTTTAAGCGGGCTTGCATGTGACAGATCGGCGAAGATTAAGCCGCCGGTTCCATAGATCTCCACGCGGTCATCTATTCCTCCCTTCACGGTGTAACTCGCATGAATCGTGGCGAGACGGCCGTCCTTGAACCTTATGAATAGCGATGCGTGATCTTCTGCTTCTAGCCTGTGATATAGGTTTCCCATCTCGGCATATACGTGATCAACTGGGCTATCTATTAACCATAATGCTACTGCTATCGGATGAACTCCTAAATTCATTAGTGCACCTCCTCCGCAATACTCTTTCTTCAGCGCGTATGGCGAGTGAGATCCGCTGTGGGATTCTCGGGCCTCAACAACTAACACGTCTCCTATCGCACCTTCATCTATTATCTGCTTGGTTCTGCGGAGCGGTGGTGAGAAGAGCATATTCTCTGCATACATAACCTTTAAGCCCTTCTTCTTGGCGGCTTCTACAACCTTAGCGGCATCCTCAACTGTTGTAGTTAAGGGTTTCTCAACGATCACATGTTTATCATGCTCTATGGCTTTTAGAGTAGCCATAGCGTGAAGATAGTTAGGGATGACCACGCTGACGAGGTCTATATCGGGTCGCTTAAGCATCTTATCCATGTCGGTGTACCAGTATTTTAAACCGTGGCTCTCAGCGAATTTTTTAGCCCGCTCAGCCGTTCTTGAGTAGACAGCAATCACATTCACATAGGGAATCTTCTTGTATGCATCTATATGTATTCCTGCTGCAAATCCGGCTCCAATCAATCCGACTCCTATTTCCTTCGCCATCACAAAACTCCCTCCAATACATACGCTATTTTTTCCTAAATAAAATATTATTCAGGCTGAGATGGCTTGCGGCCCTAATGTAAAAAAGAAGGAGGAATCACACATCGATTCTTTTTATAGTTATCGCATGCCTTGGACAGAGTGACTCGCAGACACCGCAGCCGAGACATAGTTCTTGGTTAACTACTGCTTTCTTGTTTACTATGCTTATTGCCTCACAATGTCCGGGTTTTGCACATATGCCACATCCGTTACATTTCTCCTCATTGACGACTGCCACTGCAGGATGAAATACCACTTCTTGCCCTTTAACCGACTCCAGATAATCCTCGGATGGATAATCCTTCAGTCTTACGCCTTCTATCTTCGGATAGACGGCGACTTTCTCTGATGTTGTAATGTACTCTGTGGAGCATCCTATGAACTCCTTTGGGCTTTCATATCCAGCTTCGTCCATGAACCTTTCTAAGCCTCTAAGTATATGTGTGACCACATCGAACCCATACCACATGATAGCCGTACATATGGATACAGCCGTCGCCCCCCACATCATCATCTCCACTGTGTCTCTCCAGTTTATAATGCCCCCTCCTCCAATTATCGGTATGCTTATCTTCTTGTAGAGCTTCGCTACTACAGCATATGATAGATTCCTTACGCATGGACCGCATAGCGCTCCGAAGCTTACCTTGTCAAGTGAGGGATAGAGGGGACGTCCCTTATTGTATATGTCTACTCCAGGTAGTGATTGATAGTTTCCTCCAATCGTGATTGCATCCGCTCCTGCTTCTTCGCATGATTTAGCTGTAGATATCACATCTGGAACGTCTGGATTGAGCTTGCATACTACTGGCACATCTACTGCTTTTTTAACTTCGCTGGTGACCCTTCTAGCCGTGGATGGACTTGCACTTATCGATGCTCCATGAAGTTCAGTTTCTACTACTTTCATTCCGAGTCTTTGCGCTGTAAATTCTATGTTGGGACATACAAAGTTCAGCTCAATCATATCCGCTCCTGCTTCTTCTAGAGTGCTGGATAAGAGTCTCCATCCTTTGATATCGCCTACTTCATGCGTCATGTTTGCGAGTAGAATTAGACTTGTCTCCCTCTTCGCCTTCCTTATTAGGTCGGCGGCTTCGTCGATATTTAGACGTTTATCTATAGGGACAATTAGGCAGAGCCCCGGCTTTGAGTATAGCTGAAGTCTTCCCTCAAACGGTTGTTTTATAAATGCTAGCTTAACGCTTGCCGCTGCTGCCCCGTATTCCTCAGCCTTCTTAAGTCTATAAACGGTGGCTGTCAGCGGACTGGATGCTATGACAATCGGATTTTTAAGGCTGATACCTCCTATTTCCACGCTTAGCCTATTATCTTTAGTCATCATACATACACTTCTTTATGATTAAGGATGCAACCTCATCAAGACTTTTATAGCTTCTCTTCTTCGGAGAAGTTCGAAACCCTTCTCGAACTCTTCAAGAGGCAATATGTGTGTAATTACTGGGTTAGCTCTAACTTTTCCGGATGAGAGGAGACTTAGTGCCAGATCCCAAGTTGAAGACCTATGTGTCCAGCATCCTAAAATAGTTTTTTCATTGCTAACTATATTATGTATATTGAATTTTTCTAATGGTTTAGAGTGTACTCCTACGAGAACTACTTTTCCTCCCTTCTTCGTCATTGAGATTGCTTGTTCAACCGCTTTAGGATTGCCCGTTGCTTCATAGGCTATATCTACTCCTAAGCCGCTGGTTAGCTCCATGACTTTATCAACTGGGTTTTCCTTTCTCTCGTTAACCGTTACATCCGCACCTAGGCTGCTTGCTACCTTCAGCCTGTTCTCGTGGCGGCCGCTTATAAAGATCTTTTCAGCTCCAGCTATGGCGGCACACTCCAGTATTAGTAGACCTATCGCTCCTGCACCAATCACCGCTACGGAGTCGCCAGCTCTTATTCCTGAGCGTTCTATAACTGCGTGTGAAGCTACTGATAGAGGCTCGGTTAGAGCTGCTTCCTTTAGAGATACGTTACTCGGAATTTTATGGATGTTTATTGACGGGGCCTTCACGTACTCTGCGAATGCGCCGTCTCTCCCTATACCGATCGGACTTCTGTAAGGGCAGAGATTCTGTCTCCCCGTCTTACAGAAGACGCAACGTCTACAGACTACTCCTGTTTCTGAGACTACTCTCTCGCCGATTTTTACATCAGTTACCTCTTCTCCGACCTCTGTTACAACCCCGGAGAATTCATGCCCTAATATTCTCGGTAGCTTGATGGGTATGGGTGAGGTTGCCTTATATATTTCTAGGTCTGTCCCGCATATTCCAACGTAATCCACTTTTATTAGGACTTCATCATGTCTTATCGATGGCTTCTCTACCTCTCTGATCTCCATGGCACCTGGCTTCCACTCAGTCTTCACTAAAGCTTTCATCTTGACGCACCACCAGAAAGTTGACTTGATGATTTATAAATTACTTTAGGTCCCCTCTTTAAGGTAAAAGGATTACTTCCTTGACTTGCTGAGCTCTTCATCCAGCCTGAGCAGTTTATTCCATACCTCGTCGTCGATGAATATGTCTCCTTTCTCCCTTAGACTTTGCTCCTTTCTATATTCTAGTTCTCCAGGATAGAAAACCTCGGTGAAGCCCTGAGCCTTCTTGCTTTTCTTAATGAGGTCTATCAGCCTATCCACTTCGGACTTGAACTTTTCTATAGGCTGGAAGAAATTCACATCTAGCGCCATTAGGAATACGCCGTTATCTGTGGTGGTCTTGCTCACCCCGCTTCCCGCCAGCGCGCCTCCCAATATCTCAATTGCCATGCATATTCCTGAGCCCTTATATCCTCCAAATGGTAGAAGAGCTCCATGCTTCTCCTCCTTGTGCGCCTCATAGTCTTCGGGATTAGTTGTAGGTCGCCCTTCATCATCAAGGAGCCATCCTAGAGGTATCTTCTCTTTTCTCGCTTGTGCGAGCTCTATCACGCCGCCGGAAACCACGCTTGTAGCGAAGACTAGCAGGAAGGGTTTATGTCTCCCAGCCGGTATGGCTATGCTGATTGGGTTTGTTCCCAGTATCCTCTCTCTACTCCCGTAAGGAGCAACCATCGCCACCGAGTTTGCGGCTGCGAAGCCTATCATATCCTCTTTTGCAGCCATTAATGTATAGTATCCGAGCATGCCGCAGTGGTTGCAGTTGAAGACTGCGGCTACGCCGATAGATGTTTTCTTAGCCTTTGAGATCACTTTTTTCATCGCTTTATAAACTGCTACCTGCCCGAATCCCCAATGTCCATCCATGACTAAAGCGAACTCGTTCTCTTTAACTATTTCAGGTTCAGTCTTAGGCTTGATCACCCCATTCTTTATGTAGTTGCAGTATTCGATTGTTCGGAGTACTCCGTGACTATCATGCCCATAAAGATTTGCTTGTAAGAGATTATCTACGAGTATTTTGGCTTCTTCCTCGCTTGCGCCCGCCTTTAAGTATATGTTCTCGCAGAGCTCTCTTAAGCTGTTTATAGGAATCTCCGGCATACTTTAACCCTTCAACTAAAAACGGTTTGAATGCTTATTCATATCAGACTGGCTGAGTCCATGTCTAGGAACATTACTGTATTTTCATGTGTACGGAGAATTGAAGCTGGGCACTCCTCGGAGATTGAACCTTGAATTGTCCTTTTAATTGCTTGGGCCTTAGACTTTGCGGGAACTACGACTGAGATGAATTTCGCACTCATAATAACTGGTATAGTGATCGTTAAGGCCTTTTGGGGAACCTGTTCTATGCTTGCGAAGCATCCGTCATTAACCTGCTGTTGGCGGCTAACCTCGTCTAGCTCAACAATCTTAACCATTAAGGGATCGTTGAAGTCAGCGACATGAGGATCATTAAAGGCTATATGTCCATTCTCCCCTATTCCTATGCAGGCTATGTCCAGCTCGTACCTCTTTAATAGCTCGCCGTATCTCCGCGCTTCCTCTTCTAGATCTTCAGCGTTTCCGTTGAGGTAATAAACCCTTCTGGGATTAACCTTATTGAATAATCTTCTTCTTAAGAACTCTCCGAAGGCTTGGGGGGCGTCGCTTGGAAGCCCGACATATTCGTCTAGATGGAATGCTATTACCTTTGACCAGTCGATTCCCTTGATCCTTGCTAATTCCGCTAGGAACTCTTCCTGTGAAGGGGCGGATGCAAAGACCATTGAAACCTCTCCTTTCTCAGATATGAATTTCTTCATTTTTTCTCCAACGGTTCTAGCAGCCGCTTTGCCCATGCTTTGCCTGTCTCGGTAAACTTTTACTAGTGCTTCTCCAGCCTTAAACTCTCTAACTAATCCTTCTTCTTTAACCATTTTTCAGACCTCATACGAGAATATATGAAAAAATCTAATGAGATATATCTTTCTTTATAAATAAATGAGATCCTTAAATTTGTTAAAGATAGCCTCTGAATTTACTGACTCCTACCTGTATTCGGGCTTCTTCAATTTTTTATGAACCGACCATCTTACTCAATGCAACAATATTGAAGCTCCCTAAGTCCACATATGGAACTAGAAAACAGGACTCCAGCGGAGAGATGAATTATTGAGCTTGAAGAAGTCGATGATTTATCATCAATCACGATGCAGTTATGCTTTTGCCGATAATTTGAAAGTGACTTTTCCTCCGGGGTTTAGTGGTGGAAGAAGAATAAAGGAGCCATCTTCGTCACTGACTACCTTTAATTTCGGAGATCCATTTATTAGATGTCTCGTATGTAAAGTAAATCCTTCAACAATCTGATCTGTTGGGTTCTGAACAGTCACGGAAACCTCTCCCAGATTATCATATGACAGATGTACCCTAACATTTTCTCGGATTCTCCACCATCTAAAGATGTTTACTGGAAACGTAAAGAGATAACCGGGTTTCTGTCTAATGTATCCAATGAGTTCCTTTAGAATCTTAGGTCGATTACATCTTCTGATAGGGTCAGTACCGTTTATGTTATGTGTATGCAAGTTTATCGCTAAAAAGCCATTCTCTGATTCCACCATGTCTACGAAGAACTTGCCCCTAGCAAGAGCTTCCTTTCCCCAGCTACCATGATAACACCAAGGCCTCGGAAGAACCTCGGCGCATAGTACTCCATCTTCTAAAACTGGACCGCCTACAAGAATATTCATCACCTCTACCTTCTCTGGGTCCAGTGGATGGTAAGGATAAGTCGAGAATGTAAAGAAGCCCGGTCCTTTATGATAATTATCGTAGAAGCTCAAGTCATATTCATATCCGGCTTCCTGATAGTTTCGCACTCTCTCAGCTGAGTGAAGGACAAAATGCATTCTAACACCAGTAGGTTTTATGCCGATAGCTTTGACGAAGTTATCTCTTTCCTCTAAAACATCATCCTTTTCAGTTACTTGACCGTGAACAGTAACTTCGCATCCAGCATCAACCAGATTTTTAACTACCCTTATGAAATTCTCGTCGAAGATAATCGGCTCGTAAACAGGGGGATATTCCCTTCTTTTCGCATGACTGAGGAAGTAAAAGGTCGATGGAATTCCCAATTCCTCGTCAAATTCATGTGTCATTTGTATCCATTCTAGGTTTGGCGAGTCTACATCATGAACGACACTCGCAACGATCTTTGTCGGTTTATCTCCTTGATGGGGCCAGAACCATTTCCTGATGAGGCCTATTCCATTCTTTTCGGATACTAGAACATCCATTATATTGTATACAAATTTGCATATTTGATCAACAACAGGTATGTAGCTCCATCCATCCCTATCTAAGGAAAGATATATTCGATTAACCGCTTTCTTCAAGCCGGGCCAAAGCAACTCTTTCCATTGACATGAGGATAAAAGTAAGCCGATCGTCCTAAAGACCCGGGCGGATAAGCGAACAGCCAAGCCGTCTCCATACCGATTAACTATCACAAGATCTCCAGCCAGTCTTTCATTACTATCTAGAAGAAAGCCGACTTTCTCAGATTCTTCGCTGCCTTTTAAGGCGGGATTTACTCCAAGAACAGGCAGTAAAGACCGCACATCCCTAAAGAATTTGTGAGCGGGAAAGAGATTCATGTAGGCGCCTATGTCCGGTTCAGGATTTCCCGTTATATTAGCCTCACTAATCTTGAAGAGATCATCGCCATACTCGTTTAGCGGAGGAGCAGATATCTCAATTGGTCTCTGAGGCGTCTTTCTAGCGAAGAAACCCGTAGCGATGAGTACGCCTCCAGCCTCGATCCATCTCTTTAGAGCCTCAACCGTGTCTAAATGTATGAATTCTAGGTCGGGAGCAATGCATAAGCAGTATTTATCTAATATTTCAGGAGCCTTAGTAAGGCTGGAGACATCTAAGGATGAGAATTCAACCCCATACATCCTAAGAAATTCGGATGCTCCATAGAAAGAAGCAAGCTTATATGGATCTTCGAATAATCTTTCAGATGATTTATCCCTTAAGACAGCTATCTCTAATGTAGCCAACCATATTTCCTCCAAAAAGAGTAAATTTACGTGGAAGTTATCTTAGTTTTAGTAGTTTTTCCGCGTTTTTGTGCAGTATCTTCTCGTATGTCTCTGTTTTTAGGTTCATCTTCTCCAAGAATCCCAGTATCTTTACTTCTTGGTTCTCTTCAAGTAGGTCTGTTGCGAATAGGAGTTTGCCGCTGTTTCTCTCGAGGAATCCTCTTGCATATTCTGGATCTCTGCTTAGGGCGTTGTATCCCGATCCGGCTGATAGATCCGCGTATAGGTTGCTGTATTTCTGCAGTAGCTCCTCAACTCTGCCTGGCTTAACTGGACCCTTCGGGTATCCGCTTAGGTCCTCGGGTTTGACGTCGGCTGAGATTTCAGCCCACCAATGCGGTCCATGCGCAACAAATATCGTCTTCGAATATTTCTTGATCATCTTCTCGAATCTCGGAAGCCCAACCTCATCGATATTTCTATAGGCGTCCAAGTGCATAACTATCGGTATCCCTAGCTCCCCAACAGCCTTATAAATCTTCTGCTGCCTATAATCATCGATATATAGTCCGGCTAGGCTCTCACCGAAGCCCCTGCAGCCACGGGAAACATACTCTTCAATAATTGGGTATGGATCGAAGAGGTTGGGATGCCCCCTCCTAGGATCAACATTACAGAAGGGAATAAGCCTATCACTATAACGCCTGCAAATCCTCAAAACACTCTCAGTTGTAAAATAGAAATGAGTTTCCTCAGGATTCTCAATCGGCAAAACAACAGCCATAGAAATCCCAAGCCCATCTAAACGCCTCAAAAGTTTCCTAGCGGTGAATCGTCGGTACCGAAAGAAGATTCTGCCAACATGCGTATGGAAATCTATAATAGGTTCAGGTAACATAAGCGCCTCATCTCTTTATGATTTAAGTCACGGAGATGAGAATTTAGCATCACATATTTATTGTTTTGGAACAATTGATTTCTTCCGAGGAAAGATTATACCAATCTTTTAACTATTAAAAAGCAGGGATTAAGTTTGGCCTAAAATTGATTATGCCGCTTATGTTGCTCTGTAGTATTCAGCGACTTTTCTTATTGCCGTTGCTATATCTTCGATATCCTCGTCTGTGAAGTACTCATTGCATGGCAGAGTTATGAGCTTGCTTAGGAGATCCTCAGTCTTTGGACAGAGTCCCTTCTTATACGTTATTTCCCTGCCATAGTATGGGCATGTCCATGGACATCCAGTTCCGCCGTATCCTTTCTTCTCCGTGAATATTAAAGTCATATATAGCGGGATTCCTGTGTAGCCTGCCCCTGCAGGTATACCTTCGGCTACAAGAGCCTTCACAAACTCATTAATAGATACTTTGAACACTAGCGGGTCAATCTTTATCGGATAAAGCCAGTATGAATGTTTATAGCCCTTAGGAATCGTTGGAGGATAGATGCCTTCTATATCTTTAATCTCCTTCGTCAACTTCTCCGCTACGCTTCTCCTCTTCTCAACAACCCACTTTACCTTTTTAAGCTGTGCTAATGCAACTGCCCCTTGAAGCTCCGTCATTCTATAATTGAATCCTATCGTAACGTATTTTCGCGGTCCCCTCGCACTTCTATCCCATCCCTTATCCATGAAGAGTCTAGCTCTCTTTGCAAGTTCATCGTTATTAGTTACTGTTATTCCTCCATCCCCCGTGAACATATGCTTAGATTGTTGCAAGCTGAAACAATTAATGTCTCCCATGGTGCCTGTCAGTTTTCCTTTATATTCCGCTAAGTATGCTTGAGCGGAATCTTCTATCAGGTATATCCCCTTCTCCTCAGCTATCTCCCTTAATGCATCCATGTCACACGGTAATCCGAAAAGATGAACAGCGATTATTGCCTTCGTCTTATCCGTAATCCGCTTTTTAACATCTTCTGGATCCAGGGTATACATGTCCGGATTCAAGTCTGCAAATATCGGAATGGCATTCTGGCCTATTATTGAGATTATTGTACCCATATCCGTTACTGGTGAAGTGATAACTTCCATTCCCGGTCCAAGATTTATGGCTCCAGTAGCTACATGGAGTGACGCCGTTCCAGATGTAGAAGCAATAGCATGCTTTACTCCTAAGAACTTGGCGAATTCTTCCTCAAATCTTGAAACCATCTTTCCAGCGTATCTGAATAGAGATCCGCTTTCTATGACACGCTTCAAAAGTTCAAGTTCTTCCTCTCCAATATTTCTACCAGACTTATTGTTTATCGTTGGAAGGGGTTTAGTTCTAACCGGTTTCCCACCATTTATAGCTAGTTTCTCCAAAAGAATCCCTCCACACTCCCATTTTCTATCGTATACGTTCATAAGAGCTTTTCGTTGAAAAATTTCTGACCATAAAAAACTTCGGCGATACCTTTGAATCAGTGAAACTAGATTTTTGAAATAAGCTGTTTTAGGCATTTTAGGTCTTCTCTTACTTTGGTATCGACTTTTTTCAAGCTGATGAGTGCATGTTTGACATATTGTGGAGAGCAGATCTCATAAGATAAGAATCCATCACAGCCTATCTGTTTCAAGACCTCAATGAATGGCTCAGCTATTTTCCGAATGTTCCCTTCCCCCATAATCTCCCTTTCAGCCTTCTGAGCTGTGAATACTCAACCTCCTCCAGGCAACCATATAGCTCTCTTCGACTTGATGGTTGAGCCGCCAACATTAACGAACACGAGCAAATCTTTAAATTTGCTGTAGATCTGCAGAAGATCATCGTGTAGCCCTTCAGAGAGAAGATCTAGATCTCTGCTCCTCACTCGAGAGAAGATCAAGAATATCTATAGAGAAACATCAGAAGACAGCCACAAAAATTAAGTTTATTTTTTGACAAGACTTGGATTAAAAAGGAGACGGAGGAGAGATGGAAAAGAGAGTTAGAGCAAGAGATATGAATATAAAGATAGGTGTGATGAAAACAGGCAAGTATAATGCTATAACAGATGTTGAAGGAGTGGGAGTGGGCCACTCAACAATCATTGAAGGTGAGGGAGCTCTTGTAATAGGGAAGAGTCCTATAAGAACTGGAGTTACTGCTATTGTCCCTCATCAAGGTAATATTTACGAAGATAAGGTTAAAGCGGCGGTCTATGCATATAATGCCTATGGGAAAGCCGTGGGACTACCTCAGGTAAACCACATGGGAGTTATTGAGACTCCTATTCTACTTACTGATACTTTAAATGTATGGATAGTCGCCGACGCCCTGATTGATTATATGTATGAGGTTATGAATGTAAAAGTCATGTCTATAAATCCGGTTGTAGGCGAGACGAATGGATCTTATCTGAATGACTCAATAGGCCGTCACGTAAGGAAAAGACATGTCTTTGAAGCTTTAAGAAAGGCTTACAGCCAGGATGGAGTGGGACCCGTTGAGGAGGGAAATGTAGGCGGCGGAACGCCGATGTCTGGCTTTGAATTTAAAGGAGGAATAGGAACCTCCTCCAGAGTCACGAATGAGTTTAGCTTGGGAGTCCTAGTTCAACTAAACTTCGGAAAACGCGAAGACTTGAGAATAGACGGTGTTCCCGTTGGCATGGAGCTTTCAGATGTTGAGCCGCGAGGGAAGCAGCAGTTAAACTCCATAATGATCATTGTCGCTACCGATTTGAAGCTAACTTCACAGCAACTTGGGAAGATCGCGAAAAGAGCCATGTTAGGAGTAGCTAGAACAGGTTCTTATGGATCTTCCACTAGTGGGGACTTTGTCATAGCATTCTCAACATCGAAGAGAGATCTTGACTCTCTTATAGAGAGCATACAAAAGGATACGGGACGAAGGAAAGAGACAATTGAAGCAGATGAATCTTTCCTAAATCCGGTCTTTAAAGCGACTGTGGAGGCAACTGAAGAAGCTATAGTAAATGCTTTATTCAAAGCGGAAACTATGATTGGCAGAGATTTTCATATTAGAAAAGCTATTCCGCTGGATCGAGTGAGAGAGATAATGGCAAAATATGGAAGAATATAAAATCGAGAAAAAGTTTAAGGGTGAAGGTATACTTTCCCCTTGACATTTCTCTTCACTAAAGGTAACAATCTGATAGTCCCTCTTAGTATGCTGAGAAATGAAGGAATCTCTGGAATGCGAGAATGCTACTTCATAAAAGTTTTTAGGCAGAGCCGCGATTTCAACTATTAGTGACGAAAGAGACACCATGTTTTATTTGATCTCTGAATTCAGGCGATGTCTCAGATTAAGTTATAAGTAACTTGAATTGTTGTTATATGTGAAGCCATATGAATATTAAATTGGATGATGAAGAGGGAGTTATTAAGGGAGTGCATTACTATCTATATAAGCGCCATTCCCTAAAGGATATTGAGGCGGAAATTCTTAAGCTCTTGGAAGAGGAGGGAGCAATGCCTCTTTCAGTTATGTGGAGGAAACTTAACTGTCATCTATGGGAAGCTTCAGCTGC
>Ga0180300_10000315_pt1 | contig 20763 bp, 23 predicted proteins | sample GuaBasSediGuay15_FD_121798 | JGI IMG/M metagenome (GOLD analysis project Ga0180300, IMG submission 121798) | Subseafloor sediment microbial communities from Guaymas Basin, Gulf of California, Mexico - Guay15, Core 4569-2, 21-24 cm | ecosystem: Environmental > Aquatic > Marine > Hydrothermal...
ACCCATCCCTTATCTCCCTGTACTCCTTTTTCACAATAGGGAAAAACCTCAAGCCTATAATCACAGCAACAAAGATATCGTCAACCCACAAACCTATCCTGGAAAGTGGGCGGAGCAGAACATACACCGAATCCAGTATATCCAGACCCCCTATCCAGTGCAAAGCAAAACCCATCACCAGAAACATATTCAGAATCCGAAGGGTAAACATTATGGACCTAACCACATCCTCAGATTCTATGGATAAACCTATCTCTTTAAAACTTAAACTTACAGAACTCAAAAGCATATGTATCAAAAAAGTAAGAGGTACAAAATAAAGAAAATATCTGACTGATGAAAAAATCTTCTTATGTTTGCCCGAAAGAAAAATTGTAAGTAGTAAAATACAGGAAAACCCCACCTGCCACCACACTGGGGTCTTTATAAAGATAAAGGCTAAGAACATCAGAACAATAAAAATTTTTGTTCTTGGGTCTAACCTCACCATCTAACCTCCACATTCATACCAGCAGTTCCGTCAGGCAAATAATAGACAATCGGTTTAAAACTAAACTCCGCGTTTTCCAGCCGATGTCTGGTTAGAGCAATTATATCTATCACACTGGCAAGCCTGTTAACAACAAGACAGGCAACAAATATCGAAGCGTTCCTATAAGCAAGCCCACTTTTTATCCTGAGCCTGTCAAAATGCTTCCTGGAGGCATCTGAATCCCATGCCCAATAATACTCTTTAGTAACCGGATAAACAAGCCTCACCTGTCTGTACCTCAATTTCTGATCATTGTAATCATAAATAGTCAAATAATTTCCTATATCCGTATAGAACTGAACATCCTTGCCCTCAGGCTCTACCCCCGCATGAGAAACAGCATAGGCAACCATTGCATCATGGAACACCTTCCCATAATGTTTTTGAACCAGGTATCCCAACCACAACCCAATATCTATAAAATTAAACACATACCCCCTTGAATTCCTATCCAGTGAATGCTCCCCCCAGCCAGGAAAAACTACCGACTTTAATAACAAAATCCTTGCCTCACCATAACTCAACTTCTGATCATTATTCTGACCGTACAGATTGATAACCAGTACAAAATAAATCAATAAAAAGCCAGTAACCACTTTTCTTGCCATTTATCAACCCTTTCTTTTAACATCCGACATACACTTAAAGTCTGAATCGATGAGCAATAGTCCAGGCAAAGGTGTAAAACCGCCAGGCCAAACATTTACCTGGCGTTCAAAATCCCCGTCTTTACATGACATTTCCATAAAGCTCCCGAATTGATGAATAAATTCACACAATGCAATCTGCAGGTAAATAGTACGAAGCATACAACTCTGATCCTAGCGCTAAACCCGATTTGTTCTGTTCCATCCACAGAACTACTAGCATAGCAAAAAAGAAACTTTCTAATTGCCCTTTAATCTGCCTCTTAAATGGGGTATATTCAACCATCGCCATAAGAACCCAGCCCTGCCATCTTTAAATATTGAAATACAGATTCACTTTCCCGCAAAAAGGCCAATCCATCATCTCATATCCAAAGTAAAGAATGGTAAATAACAAAAATAGCAAAACCTTTAGATAAACATTCATGACTTCTCTCTCTTAGTGTAAACTCGTGAAATTACCGCATAAATTAGCAATCCAGAAACAATCACTACATTTAGAATCGAAAACCAATCCCCGAACTTTGCATAAAGTGAGTCCCCTTTCCCCTGCTGAAGTTCAGCAGTAATATATCCTCGTCTGTTGAATCCCAGCTTTTTAAGAACAACCCCGGTAGGTTCCACTATCATTGAAACGCCGGTATTAGCAGCTCTTACAACAGGGATTCTGTTTTCAATAGCCCTGAACCGCGAAATTTCTGCGTGAAGGTACGGAGCTGTAGTATTTCCGAACCACGCATCATTCGTTATCACAACAAGCATTTCAGCCCCTCTTAAAACACCTTTTCTCACAATATCTGGAAAAGACGATTCATAACATATCGCTACCGAAAAATTAAGAATGGTATCACGGGCTTCAGAAATATTTTTGATCAGAGGAGTCTTAAAAATGGTAACATCCTTCCCGGCCTGAAAATTCCCCTGACCAAGATTCAAATGCTCTAGCTCTGGCCACAGACCCGATAGAGGAATATACTCCCCAAAAGGAACAAGCCGCAGCTTCCTGTAATAAGCTATCTCTCCTTTTTGCTCTGGTGATATAAAAAAAGCAGAGTTATAAAAACGATACTTTCCATTCTTGTACTCAAAGTCAGGCACACCTGTCAGAAGCCAGCTTCCGATACGAGATAGATGTCTCCTTATCCATCCCAGCTCTCCCCTCCTGTTTATTCTCAGGTAGGAAGGAACTGCCGTTTCCGGCCATACAACAAGATCGACTCCATATTTTGCCACGGAATCTGTCAGAGAATGGAGGGTGAATAAATTCTCCTCATAAAAAGTGGCCGACCATTTTTCATTGGGATCAATATCCGGCTGCACCACCCCTATCCTTACGGGTCTGCTGGAGCATCCGTTCGAAGGATATTTATTCATAGCAAGTATACCATAAACATTCAAAAACAGAAAAACCGCAAATACAGCCCCTACCTGTAGTAACTTTTCCCCTCTGTTGTCCTTTCCAAACAAGACATTATAAAACACAACATTCGTCAGCACAACTACGAACGAAATGAAAAATGAACCTGCTACATCGGAAATTTGAATCAACGGAAGGGCATAAACCTGAGTATAACACAAATTGTTCCACGTAAACCCAAGGGTACCAAGAGATCTTACATACTCTACCGAACACCAAATTAGAGGCAGCACACAAAGCGCAATCCTACTACCAAATCGCCGTCCCACAAAGCCAAAGACCAATCCAATGACCCCATAATTAAGTGCCAGAAACAGAACTGCTCCTACCATCGACAGGAAAGCCCAGTACCATTCCGTACCTTTATTAAATGCCAGCCAGTACAATATTCCAAAATTTAAAACCACGCCCAGAATATACCCTTTCTCAAAGCCAAAATGGAAATCATCCCTGATAAAAGCAAGTATAAATGGTATAAGGGCAAAATAAGCAATAAACCCCAACTTCAAAGGTGGAAAACTTAAAACAACAAGAACCCCAGACAGTATACTCAGAACATTTGGGGAAATGCTCTTGAACCGCTTTCTCATCAACGCTCCCTTTCATACGAGATTGAGCCAAGGTAAGTCTGCAGTATAATAGATGCTGCAATCTTATTAACCTCATCCTTACTGTGACCAGCCTTTTTACCTTTAAGGTGTACAACTCTCACTGCTTCAACCGAACTGAACCTTTCATCCACTTCTTCAACAGGGACATCAACTGAATTTCTCAACTTATCGATAAACAGCAAAACCTTTCTGGTCTGCTCTGTAACGTCACCTTGAAGCGATTTTGGAACTCCTATTACAATCGTATCCACATCATTTTTTAGAACCTCTTCCTTTATCAGCTCTACAACTTTATCAATCCCTTCATTTCTCACAGTTTTAAAAGGGGAGGAAATTATCTTCAACTCGTCTGAAAGAGCAAGACCTACTCTGACATCACCATAATCTATCCCCAGAACTCTACCCATGGCATCTCCTGAAATTTCTGCATCAAAGATTTATGTCAGGCAATAAAAAACTATTCTATCTCCTCTCCACATTTATAATCCCGGGAATCTTAAAAATTCTATCAATCACTTTATTGAGATGTTCAAGGTTCCCAACCTGAAGCAAAAGAGAAATGATTGCAAGTGTATCATCTACCTTGCCTTCAATACCCGCTATATTCGTATTAGTATTTGAAATAGCCTCTGTTATATCTCTCAGAAGGTTTTTCCTCTCCTGAGCAAGTATCTTAATAGGAACAATAAATTCCTGACCCTTCGAGACATCCCACTCAACATCGATTATTCTATCAGTAGTATCAATCATAGCCGGGATATTCCTACAATCACTTCTATGAACTATTATTCCCCTTCCCCTACTTATAAAACCTATTATGTCATCACCGGGAATAGGATTGCAACACCTCGCAAAAGAAACCATTATATTCGAAACCCCTTGAATCTTAACACCCTTTACAGATCTTCTTGCCTTATGAATAACCAGCCTGTCAAAGTCCTCTTTCTCGATTTCCTCTTTCTTATGCGGAAACAACCGGGAATAAATAGCATGAACGGTAATAACTCCACTCCCAACTGCCTCATATAGTTTGTTCAAATCGGAAAATCCGAGTTCCTCACAGGACTCCTGCACTGTCCTCAAAAATTGAATATCCCTGTGCCTTTTATCCTCTTTTCCAAGTATCTCTTTTCCGAGCCTAATACTCTCATCCTGCTGAATCTTCCTTAGCCATCTTTTTATAGCACTTATAGCCTTCCCCGTTTTCACGAATTTCAACCATGCATAGCTCGGCCTCTGATTCTCAGAAGTTAAAATCTCAATAGTCTGGCCGCTCCTTAGCTGCGTATTCAAAGGAACTATTCTCCCATCTACCTTTGCTCCTATACATCTATATCCAATCTCTGTATGCACCGCAAAAGCAAAATCTACCGGGGTTGCACCCTTGGGCAATCTTATAAGATCTCCCTTTGGAGTAAAAACAAATATCTCGTCCTTAAACAAATCTATCTTTAATGTTTCTAAAAATTCTCTAGCATCATTCGCCTCAGATTTAAGAACTTCCACAAGATCCCTTAGCCAGCTAACATATTTGTCAAGCTCATCGGGCTTATCCTTAGCTTCCTTATACCTCCAGTGAGCGGCTACACCCTCCTCAGCTATTAGATCCATTTCCTCAGTTCTTATCTGAACCTCTACCACCTTCCCTTCAGGGCCATGAACAGTGGTATGAATTGACTGATATCTATTGGCCTTGGGATTGGCAATATAATCCTTGAACCTCTCCATAATAGGAGGATATATATTGTGAACTATCCCCAGAATATAATAACAGTTTTCTTTCGTATCAGTTACAACCCTTATAGCCATAACATCATATATTTCCTCAAAGGACTTATGCCTTATCTGCATTTTTCTATAGATCGAATAGAAATTCTTGGGACGACCAAAAATCCTCGCAGGAATACCCTGCTCCTTCAGGGCCTTTTTTATCGGTTCTGAAAACCGCTCTATATAGTCTTCAAGAGCTTTACGGCTGGTCTTTACCTTCCTCCGTACATACCTATAGGCATCATAGTCCAAAGCTCTTAATACAAGGTCTTCAAGTTCCGATTTTATCTTGTACATACCAAGCCGATGAGCAATAGGAGCATATACATCCCTTGTCTCCATAGCTATTTTCATCTGCTTAACCGCAGGCAGGTGTTGGATGGTCTGCATATTATGCAACCTATCAGCAAGTTTTATAATAATTACCCTTATGTCCTCCGCCACACTTATAAGCAATTTCCTGAAATTATCTGCCTGCTCTTCCCTTTTACTCAAAAACCTTATCCCACTAATCTTTGTAACCCCTTCAACGAGCCTCGCAACGTCTTCCCCAAATTTCCTGGCAATTTCCTCATAAGTCACTCCCGTATCTTCCATGACATCATGCAGCAATCCTCCTATCACTGTCGTTGTGTCCATTCCTATCTCTGCAAGTATCTTCGCAACACTGTAACAATGTTCAAAATAAGGCTCTCCAGACTTTCTCTTCTGTCCTTTATGAGCATTCCTGGCAAAATTATATGCCTCCCACAAAACAGATTCATTTTCCTTACTTTTGTGCCCGTTGGCACTCAGCAAGTTGAGAAGCTCTAAAAACTTTTTAGGTTTTTTATCTTCCCTTACGTTTACCTTCTCAACCATGACTTAAAATGGCCCTGAGACCACCTCCGCCCTGGGAGGAGAGTAATTTTCAAACCGTGCATACCTATCAATAAACACACTTTTCACCGTACCCGGGGGACCATTTCGCTGCTTCGCAACAATTATCTCTGCAAGTTTTTCAACCTCCGGAGAAGCCGTTTCTCTTTCTTTTCCTTTCATGTAAACCACAGGACGATATATAAATATCACCACATCTGCATCCTGTTCTATGGCGCCAGACTCCCTCAAGTCGGAAAGTTGAGGACGATGATCACCCCCTCTTTGCTCCGGAGCACGGGAAAGCTGGGATAGCGCCACCACAGGGATATCAAGCTCTTTTGCCATCGCTTTCAGGCCCCTGGAAATCTCCGCAATCTCCTGTTGTCTGCTTTCCGCCGATCGAGTACTCCTTATCAACTGGAGATAATCCACAAAAATGATCTTAGCATCCTTCTCTGCTTTTAACCTTCGAGCCTTTGCCCTTATTTCCAGCATGGTAAGCGCAGGCGAATCATCAATATAAATAGGAGCATTTGCCAGAATTCCCGATTTTACACTCAGCTTTGACCACTGTTCTTTGGGTAGCCTGCCCGACCTTACAAGCTGACTATCCACTCTGGCCTCAGCGCACAGAAGCCTCATAGCTATTTGATAATCAGGCATTTCCAGACTAAAAAATCCTACAGGTATTTGCCAGTTCACAGCAGCATTTCGGGCAATTGTCAAAGCCAGGGCTGTTTTCCCCATGCCCGGTCTACCAGCTATGATTATCAAATCTCCATTATGGAAACCAGATGTTAGATTGTCAAGATCACTAAGTCCCGTTGGAACTCCCGTAGTATCCCATCTTCTATTGTGGATAGCATCAAGGTACTCAAAAGTTTTCGACAAAACCTCATCAAATTTTCTAAAACCTACCTTTAATCTTTTCTCCGAAAGAGCAAATATCCTTTCCTCTGCCTTATCCAGGACATAAAAAACATCTTCTCTACCATCATACGCCTCAGCCTGAATTTCATTAGCAGCCATGATTAATTTTCGCAGAATGGACTTCTCAAGCACAATTTGAGCATGGTACTCTATATTAGCAGCGGAAGGAGTTGACTCCACAAGTCCGGTTATATAATACGCTCCACCCGCTACTTCAAGAGAACCATTTTTGTCAAGCCGGTCAACAACACTCACCTGATCAACGGGCTGTCCCTCATTAAAAAGATCAATCATAGCTTTAAATATCACCTGGTGCTGAGCAGTATAAAAATCAGAAGGCTCAAGGTACTGGATCGCCTTACTAACAGCCTCTTTCTCAAGCATCATGGCACCGAGTACGGACTGCTCTGCCTCAAGAGAATGAGGTGGCACCCTCAAAGTATCAGCAGAGTCAGCTAAATCAGCTTTTGTTCTATTTCCTGCCATGCCTAACTCTCACTATACAATCGTTTTATTTTCTCAAAATCCTCCCTTATAAACTTCTCCAGATTGGGATTCCTTAACACCGCAGCGGGATGATAGGTAACAAGAACATCTATACCGTGATACTTAAACATATTCTGCCTGAACTGCCCAAGAGTGTACTCAACTTTCAGCAACGTTTTAGCCGCCGTTAACCCTAAACAAACAATTAGCCTGGGTCTAATCAACTGAAGCTGGGCAACAAGGTATGGTTCACACTGAGAAACCTCAAAAGAACTCGGTGTTCTATTGTTGGGTGGACGACATTTAAGAACATTTCCAATAAAAACCTCATCCCTTTTAATACCAATAGTTTTTAAAAGCCTCTCCAACAACATCCCAGCTCTTCCTACAAAGGGCTTCCCCTGAAGATCTTCATCTCTCCCAGGCGCTTCTCCAATAAACGCAAGTCTCGCATTAAAATCCCCTGAGCCAAAAACGGTGTTAGTCCGTGTCTTCCACAGATCACATTTCCTGCAACTTTCAATTACCCTCTTCAACTCAGCCAGCTTTTTCTCCGGGTCGACAAGAACCTTCTCAACCTCCTCGGAGAGAATGAGTTCATCCCCAAACAAATCCAGCTGCTGGTTCAGATACCGCTTCAAATCATCATGCAAAAGCTTATCCTCCTTGCACCACTATATCAATAATACGCTGAGCAACATCGTTCTTTTTCCCTTTCGGAAGATGCCATCTCTTACCTGATCTGCTGTACAAAACTATATCATTAAAGTCAGAAGCAAAAGCATCCGGAGAATTCCATGCTATAAAATCTAATCCCTTCTCTTCAAGCTTTTTTCGAGTATTTTCCTCAGCGTTATCAACTTCTACACTGAATCCGACAACGGTAGCTCCAGGACTTTTTTCCCTGAAAGATTTAACAACATCCGGAGCATATTTAATATTAATACTACTGACCCCATCTTTCTTTTTTATCTTTCCCTCTACTCTATCAGGTACAAGGTCTTCAACGGCAGAGACCATAAAAAGATAATCCGCATCTCTATGTTCCAAAAGCTCTTCAAGCATCTCCTCGGCCGTCTCAACTTCTACGTGATTGACATAAGGAATTTTCTCAAGAGAATTAGGGCCGGATATCAAAACAACTTCAGCTCCTTTTATTAACGCCTCCTCGGCTATCGCAAACCCCATTTTCCCGGTGGATCTATTAGAAATAAATCTAATATCGTCAATGTACTCCCGGGTAGGACCGGCGGTAACTACAACTTTTTTCCCTTTTAACCTCTCATCTTCCCTAAGCTTACGCAGAATTGCCAGGATTATCTTTTTCTCCTCAGCAAGTCTCCCAATCCCGGTTGTCCCACAAGCCAGATCACCTTCCTCACACTCCACGACTACACAACCCAATCTTTTTAACTTACTGATATTGTCCTGTGTAATGGGATTAAGGTACATCTGATCATTCATCGCAGGAGCTATAACCATATTACTACCTTTCACAAGAGCAACAGAGCTTAACAGATCATCCGCAATCCCACAAGCTATCTTTGCAATAATATTCGCTGTAGCAGGACATATAACGAGCAGATCACTCTCTCTGGCAAGATCAATATGAACAGTACCAAACCCAACTTCCCCAAACATTTCCACATACACCGGACTCCCGGTTACAGTCTCAAAAACAACAGGTCTGACAAACTCAGTAGCCGCTTTCGTCATAACAACCTGAATCTGAGCCCCTTCATTCTTTACAAGATGCCGCACTATGTAAACAGCCTTATAAGACGCTATGCTTCCCGTAATTCCGAACAGCAATTTTCTATCACTTAATCTCACCGTTACCCTCTCCAGAATCAGTATAATCCGTATACCTGTACTCTACCTTACCTTCAAGCATCTCCTTAAGCGCTGCAGTGGTCGGTTTTTCTATCTTATCATAATCCACATCAGACTCTTCTTCGAAATCTTCGAAATACTCCTCTAAGAGTTCATCCTTGTAAATCACAGGATTCTTGGCAACTCTCAGCGCATTAATCTGACTCGCCCTCCTTGCCATCGCCACAATAATCTCAAAAACATCCTTTGATTTCTGCAACAGTTTGTTGAAATCAATTGTATCCACTGCCATTGCCTCTTACCTCCTCTATTATCTTCAGTATCTTCTCAACAGTTTCATCAAGCTTATCATTAACTACTTTGTATTCAAAATGTTCGCCCAATTTCATTTCTTCCCCAATTCGTTTTTTCCTTCTTTGGATGGACTGTTCATCATCCGCTCCTCGGGTGATCAATCTTCTATTGAGCTCCTCTTCGCTGGGGGGCAGAAGGAAAATCGTCACAGTATTCTCCGGGAAAAGCCTTTTTATATTCATTCCACCCTTCACATCAATATCCAGAAGAAGAATATCTCCTTTTTCTATGGCTTCTTCAAGAACTGATCTCAAGGTGCCATAATAGTTACCAAAAACCTCTTCCCACTCAACCAGCTCTCCACTCTTTATTTTTTTCTTAAACTCTTCCCTTGACACAAAGTAGTAATCAACTCCATTCTTCTCTCCGGGACGCGGAGACCTGGTGGTACAGGAAACGGAAAACTTAAACCTGCTACGATCCACTTCCCGCAGTTTTTTGCAGACCGTTGTCTTACCTGTACCCGATGGAGCCGATATAACCACAAGAAGTCCTTTCTTTTTCATATCCTTATAAAATATTCTGTGCCTGTTCCCTTAGCTTTTCAAGCGCATCCTTAATTTCCACAACAAGATGCGATATCCTGGCGTCCTCGGACTTGGAGCCGATAGTCGTTACCTCCCGATTCATCTCCTGTATCAGAAATACCATCTTTTTCCCAACCGGAGTATCACTCTCAAGAAACCTTCTGAACTGGAAAATATGACTGACCAACCTATCACATTCCTCTGTTATGTCAATTTTTTTCGACAGTATTCCGGCCTCTTGAATTATCCGGGATTCATCGATTTCCAGGTCACTTATCAGCTCAAGAATTTTGTTTCTAAACTTTTCAATAATCTTTTCCCTATTCGCCTCATATATCTTTCTAATTTCGGATAACTTGGTTTCTACAACATCAAGATACCCTTTCATCTGCTCCGCAATATGCTCCCCTTCCTTTGCCCTCATATCTATCAATTCACTAATAGCCGCCTCAAGAGCACTCTTCACCGGTTCATAAAATTTGCTACTATCCACATTCGGAACTGTAAGCTCAAAATAATTAGCTATTTTCAGAACATGCTCCAGGTCAACCCTACCTCTGATTCCCAATTCTTTCTTCGCTTCCAAAAGTTCATTATAATATTTCTTCATCAAAGGCACGTTCAAATGAACATGTTCCACATCCGATTCACCCTTCAGACTCAAAGTGATAACAACCTTAACAGAGCCTCTCCCCAGCTTTTCTGCAATATACTTCTTGAACTCATCTTCAAAATCACTTAAAATCTCCGGTGCTTTCAAATACACATCGATAAATCTATTATTAAGAGACCGTACCTCTACAGTTACCTCACCAACTTCCGAATTTTTCACACTTCTACCGTAACCTGTCATACTCTTTATCATATCGTTCTTTCATGTTCTCCAGTCTTCCAAAGTTAAAAATGCTCACTTTTTTCTGCAATATACCAACTTAAGATATCATACTGATTATCAGAAAGATACATGCAAAAACGTTTTTAAGAATTTATATTTGGACAAACCTTTTATCTTATCTTTACCCGGGAAATAACACAGAAATTTTTTGTCTGATTTTTCTCTCTTATATAAATTTCGTTGTTATGGGACAGTTTATCTTCACTCATTTCATTCTGCCATTCATCATAATACTTACATCAGTAATTTTAGCCATCATTTACAGAAGAAAAAGTATGTAACATGGGAGAAACAACGTTCCTTACCCCTGCCAACACACTGTACTCGTTGTTAGCTTTTATCGCCTACCTTGTAGTAATTGTTTGCATAGGTATATTCGCTTCAAAGTTTTCCTCATCAGGACTCAGAGAATACTTTATTGCAGGCAGAAAGCTAAACAAGATCATCGTAGCTCTCTCAGCGGTAGCCTCAGGAAGGAGTTCCTGGCTTCTTCTGGGTGTTACCGGCATGTCCTATCTTATGGGAGCGCCTGCTGTATGGGCTGTAGTTGGGTATATCATCGTTGAAATGCTACTCTTCCTATTCTATGCAACAAGATTAAGGAAATTTAGCAGCAAATATGACTGTATAACCCTGCCGGACTTCTTCTCGGAAAGATTTCAGGACAAAAGTGGAACTCTGAGAATTATCACTACCAGTGTAATTATTATTTTCATGGTAAGCTACGTTTCAAGTCAATTTATCGCAGGGGGAAAAGCCCTCTCGGTAAGTTTTAACATAAACCCATTCCTTGGGGTACTCATCACATCAGGGATAGTTTTAACATATACTCTTCTTGGAGGATTTCTAGCAGTTAGCATAACCGATCTCATCCAGGCACTTTTTATGCTATTTGCCCTTTTAATCCTACCAATAATTGCAATCTACGGCAGGGGAGGTCTCTGTGAGATTACCAAAGAACTACGCCATTTTAACCCTAATTTCCTGAATTCATTTTCCATTTCCGTTGGTACACTACTGGGTTTCATTGGAATAGGATTGGGATCACCGGGAAACCCTCACATTATTGTAAGATACATATCCATCAAAAATCCCAATGACCTGCGATTCTCAGCAGTCATCGGCACTATCTGGAACGTGCTCATGGCGTGGGGAGCTTTATTTATCGGGCTGGCGGGGAGAGCCTACTTCCCCAACCAGAAAGGCATTCCCAACAGCGATCCCGAAAACATATTCCCATTGCTTGCTCAGAACCTTCTACATCCTCTCATATATGGAATAATTATAGCGTCCATATTCGCAGCTATCATGTCAACAGCTGACTCTCAGCTCCTTGTTGCGGCTTCCTCAATCATAAGAGACATTTACGAAAAAACCATCAAGAAAGGCAAAACCATTCCTCAGAGAAAACTTGTACTATACAGCAAACTGTGTGTATTAACAATTGGAGCCGTTTCTATAGTAATCGGCGTGTTTGCTAAAAAAATTGTATTCTGGCTTGTGTTATTCGCATGGGCAGGACTGGGTGCAAGCCTGGGTCCCACATCCATCCTGTCCATTTTCTGGAAAGGCACAACAAAAGCTGGAGTAATCGCGGGCTTTCTAACTGGTACAGTAACCGTTATCCTTTGGCATTCCATTCCACCACTAAAATCCACCATCTACGAACTGATCCCCGCCTTTTTACTATCAGCAATAGCAACAATAGTTGTAAGCCTGATAACCACCAGACCCGAAAATGTTGATAAGATTTACTCAGGATTCGAGTAAAAGCCACTCTCCCTGTGGGAGACTAAAGTCCATAAGCGACAAAATATGTCGGACCTCAAAGCTGAGCTATTGCACCCCATCTATTCTCTCACCCCTTGGGTTGGCCATTCCCCTTTTGCTTCCACGAAAAGTGGTACAACAAGGACCACAAAATCAGAACGATTGAAGCAATCCGAGAAGATACCGAACTCAAATGGTTCGTCAAGGGCCAGAAAGGATACATTCGTAACCACAAGCTGAGAATACCCTTTTCATATTGTATACCCTGTACAAGAATGACGGTATAAACAAAAAAAACAATCCAGCTAAACCCTTTAATATTCTTCCCACAAACAACAATACTCAGTTCAGATATTACCACCCAGGAATGAATCTCTTTCTATAGCTTTTTTCCAGAAATTTGGAAGAAATCTCAGTCAAGGAGCCCTGACCTGGAAAGCCAGGACCTGCAATCTAACATATAGAAAATACATCCACCTTTATAGAAATAAAACCAAAAGTCAGTTTTTTCTCACTATCCTTGTCAGGGACTAAACCTTTAATTTTCTCTTTCAACCCTCTATCCCAATTTATAATTTGTCGTCATATACTCTACACCTTTTCTGATCGCTTCCCTGTTCATATCAGCAAGTTTCTTGCTCTTTATAACCTGGTCAATCGAATCAATAATATATTCCACCGACATCAAATCCAGATACTTCACAATAGCACCAACTACAACCATATTTGCTATTTTTGTACTTCCTATCTCATCAGCGATCTTTGTAGCAGGGATAGGAATCACTGTGACATCGCTCCTTACAGGCTCTCTATCAATAAGAGAGTTATCATAAACTATTATTCCACCTGATACTACATCATTCTCAAATCTATCAAGAGAAGGTCTATTCATGGCAATCAGCAATGTAGGATACGAAACAACTGGTGACCCTATACTACCCTTCGAAATCTTTACATGGCAGTTAGCAGTTCCTCCTCTCATCTCCGGACCGTAAGAGGGCAACCAGCTAACTTTATACCCATGCTTCATCCCCATGTATGCCAGGGTTATTCCAAGACTCAACACACCCTGACCACCAAAGCCAGCAACCTTAATTTCCTCCGAAACATCTTTATCAACATATTTATTCACTCTCTTATCCACCTCTTCAGCCTCTACTATCCCCAGTATCTTCGCAATCTCCTCCTTTGAAACCTTCTTTACCTCTTTTTTTCTTCCCTCGAACTCAGCTGAGATATCCTTCTTTACACCAACAGGAAAGTACTTGCTCAAGACATCAGCTACCCATCTTTTTGCCTGAGAAGGGGTCATCTTCCAACCCGATGGACATGGAGATAAAATTTCAACGAATGCGAAACCATTTTTCTCTATCTGCACCTTTAGAGCCTTCCTAATCGCAGCTCGAGCTTTCATTATTTCCTTTGAATCGGATAACATAACCCTTTCCACATATACCGGGGCTTCAAGTGTTGCTATTATCTCGCTCATCCTAATAGGATAACCATCATTAACTGGATCTCTCCCTCGCGGTGTGGTCATTGTCGTCTGTCCGATTAAAGTAGTAGGGGCCATCTGACCGCCAGTCATTCCATAGATAGCATTGTTAACAAAAATTACGGTAAACCCTTCACCTCTATTAGCCGCATGAAGAATTTCAAGCCCCCCTATGGCTGCAAGGTCACCATCCCCCTGATAGCTTATCACGATACTATCTGGATTAGCCCTCTTCAACCCCGTCGCTACAGCAGGAGCTCTACCGTGAGCTACCTGAACATTACCCGTATGGAAATAATAATACGCAAATACGCTACAACCGACGGGACTTATGAAAATAGTTCTATCTTGGACGCCAAAATCTTCAAGTGCCTCAGCAATCATTTTATGAATTATACCATGTCCACATCCAGGGCAGTAAGTAGTGGTTAATTTATCCGCTCCCGGCTTTCTTTCATAAACCTCATAAAACACTTCCGATTTTTTTAATATTTCCTTGCTCATGATCTCCTCAAAATTTCCATTACTTTATCACAAATTTCCTTCGTTGTCGGCACATTTCCTCCTAATCTATTGTAAAAATAAATCGGCTTTCTGTTACCTACCGCAAGTTTTACATCATCAAACATCTGGCCATTATTCATCTCAACAACGAGAAAAGACTCCACCTCATTGGCAATGTCAGCTATCTCATTTTTCGGAAATGGAAACAATGTAATAGGTCTAAACATCCCCACTTTAACACCTTTTTCTCTTAACTCGTCAACCACAGTCTGGACTACCCTCGAGACGATTCCAAAAGCCACAATCACAATTTCCGCCCCATCGAGCATATAACTCTGATATCTTACCTCCTGCTCCTCAACTATTTTATACTTCTGCTGCAATTTCGAAACATGTCGTTCCAAGTCATCGGGATCAAGCTCTATTGAGGTAATCAAATTATCCATGGTCTCGACAGTTCCTTTAACCGCCCAATTTTTCTCAGGTTCCTTTACCTCGGGAATCCTGATTTCAACTGACTCCATCATCTGGCCAATAAAACCATCTGCCAGTATAAAAACAGGATTTCTGTACTTGTCAGCCAGGTCAAATGCAAGAATCGCAAAATCGAACATTTCCTGCACTGAATTGGGAGCAAGAACTATATTTTTATACGAACCATGTCCACCCCCTTTAACAACCTGATTATAATCGCTTTGATCAGGAGCGATATTACCTAATCCCGGTCCTCCCCTCATAATATCAACAATAACACATGGCAGTTCAGACCCCGCCAGATAGGAAATGCCTTCCTGTTTCAAACTTATTCCGGGACCTGACGAAGCCGTCATGACTCTTATTCCAGCAGACGCTGCACCATATACCATATTAATAGCAGCAACTTCACTCTCAGCCTGCAGAAAAGTCCCCCCAACCAAAGGCATATAATACGCCGCCGTATGAGCAATTTCACTTGCAGGGGTTATTGGATATCCAAAAAATGCCCGACACCCTGCCAGAATGGCCCCTTTAACAACGGCCTCATTTCCCTTTAAAAACTGAGTAATAGCCATTTATTCTTACCTCCAATCTTCACACCTCTTTTAAACAGGCTGTACAAAAATACTTTCCAGGTTTATCTTCAAGAGTAAAAACAAATCTCTCACCATCGCAATTCTTACAAAACCTTTTTTCCGTTATCTTATCCCATCTTTTAAACACAGTAATAGCTCCCGGCTCTGGACAACTATAAAAACAAATCCCACAACCAGTACACCCATCACCTTTATACTGCGCGTAATGATATCCACGGGTGTTAAACTTCTCTGACTGATACAAAACGTTAACAGGACATGCTTCTACACACAAACCACACCCCTTGCACTCCTCAATGTTTACTACCACATGCCCTTTAGTCTTTTTGTCTCCCATTGGTACTCCTACCTAATTTTCCTAATAGCTCTTTCAAACCTTTCCAGAGATTTCTCTATAACTTTCTCATCTACACAAAACGATATCCTAAAATAACCAGCTCTCCCAAACCCAACACCCGGCGTAACCAGCACAAGCTCCTCCCGAAGCACTTTCGAAAATTCCACATCGTCGTCGATAGGACTCCTCGGAAACATATAAAATGTACCTTCCGGCTTCACTATATCATATCCCATATCTTTCAGAGATTCAAAAAGCAAATTCCTTCTCTTTTCATATACTTCAACATCCACTGAAAATTCTATGACATTCCTAATAACCCTTTGCATCAACGCCGGTGCATTAATAAACCCGAGAATTCTATTACAGAAAATACACGCATCAATCAATTCTTCCTTATTCTCCATGACAGGGTTAACTGCAATATAACCAATTCTTTCTCCGGGTATCGACAAATCTTTTGAGAAGGAAGTAACAATTACTGTATTTTCATAAAATTTCACGGGAGCAAAATATTTCGAATCCGAAAAAACTATTTTACGATACGGCTCATCTGAAATAAGAAAAATGGGCTTACCGTACTTTTTCGACTTTTCCCTCAGAAGTTCCCCAACTTGCTTCAGAATTGCCTCATCATACGCTCTTCCTGTTGGGTTATTTGGGGTATTCACTATTACAGCCCGTGTGTTTCCATCAATTCTGGATTCAAGATCAGCAATATCCGGAAGAAATCTCTCATCGGTCTCAGAAACAACAATTTTTCCATTATGATTGAGAACATAAAATTTATATTCAACGAAATAAGGAGATAAAATCACAACAGATTCACCTGGATTTAGAATGGACTTCAAAACCACATTCATAGCACCGGCAGCCCCACATGTCATTACCACATCATCCCGAGTAAAATCAACCCCGATTTCTTTCCTCAAACTCTCAGCCACAGCTTCCCGTGTCTCAACATAACCTGCATTGGGCATATATCCATGCAAAAAAGGACCTGTCTTTTTTGATTCCTCCTCCAGAAAATACTGGAATTCATCTGGAGGCATCAAATCAGGGTTACCCAAGGAGAAATCACAGACCTTATTCACCCCATACTTCCTCTTCAGCTCTATACCAGCCTCAAACATTTTCCTTATCCAGGAGGAACTTTTCCGAAATTCTCTAATCTGCTGGGATATCACCACCATTATCTCCTCTTAAAACTATTAAGAAAAATAAAATAACCTCAAACTCAATCAACTTCACATAGCTAAATCTACATAAGTTGGGACAAAAATAGTGCCAAGTTTCTCCGTTAGTGCTGGTTACCCAAAATATCTAAATTTGAAACAATTGAAATTCTTGTTCCCACTATTGAGAAGGTTCATTTTGGAAAATCTCTTAGCTGCTAAAAGGCAATGTTACTGTAAACTTACTCCCTTCACCTAACCTGCTCTCTACTTTTATATCCCCTCCCAGCCTCTCTACAATTTGTTTAACAAGCGAAAGGCCGAGCCCCGTTCCTAACCTCTCCACTTCTTTTGCATTTTTGGCTCTATAAAACTCTTCAAAAACCTTATCTATTTCATCCTCCGCTATACCAATACCGGTATCAGAAACTATAATTCCGTACTCTCTCTGCCTCACAAACGGAGTAACTGTTACTTTACCTCCAGTAGGGGTATAACGAACAGCATTGTTCACCAGATTAATAGCAATCTTGCTCAAACTATTCGTATCGATAACAACCATAGCACACGAAACAGGTCCTATCTCAAATTCCACTCCCTTACTCTTTGCAAACACCTTTTGCGATTCCAGAATATCATCCAACCATTTGCAGAAATCCACCTTCTCAAGCTTAACAACTTCCTCTTCTGTTCTCCTATATCTCGTAATCTCTATCATATCCTTAACCATATCCAGAATCTGGTCTGCCCTTTGCTCGGCACGCCTCAACAAATTCCTTGTTTCCTCATCTATCTTATCAGCATATATGGAATTCAAAACGCTAAGAGTACTCTTTAACGTTGTAATGGGAGATTTCAACTCATGAGCTGTAAACCTGAATATTCTATCCCTCTCATTAATCGTCATTTCAAGAAGTTTGGACTTTTCATCTATTATCGCTTTCAACTTCCTGTACCTGTTAATAAAATCCACAATTACAACTGTTGAGGCAAATGCCAGCACATAGAATGCTATCAATGAAATAAGAACATGAGAGAAACCAAATCTTGAATGGTTCAAACTGTATAGGGGAACTTTACCGCTATATTCCAGAACAGTCCACACAGTTAGCAGCAGCGAAGCAAATACCGTATTCACAAATGGTACAACTCCCTGAAACAACACTCCAGATATAATTATATGAACAATATAAAGAAAATAAAATGGGTTTTCTATCCCCCCTGAATAATGCACCATAAACGATATAAGAATAAAATCAACTAATATCTGAGCCTCTGTAAAAACAACTTCCTGCAAGAAAGATTTAAAAGAGAAATACTTATAAATAAAAAAGTAAACAAGATTAAAAAGGATCAAGAGGGTCGCCAGAAAGGTTATTCTATCGTAAGGAATATTAAAAGTAAAAAGATACTTACCTATAGGAATCGCTGTGAGAATTCCAAAAATAGCAACCCACCTGAGATTTATTATCCAGCCAATCCTCTGCCTGAAGGTCTTCAAGGTATAAAACGGAAATAACCTGCTTATATCTTCCATCACCTAAACTCTTCTATGCTTTTTTTAACTTCACTAGAAATAGACTGCCCCAATAAAAAGCTTCTCCCCTGTATTAACAAATACTTAAACTCACAGTCAATCTGACTCCTAACATAATCCTCTATCAAACCCGGTGAAAAGGCATGAGTACTAAATAAATTCCCATCAAGATCACTCCGATTTACCATCCTCACAACTCCAGGTTCCTCTTTCATATCAGCAGAATCAACAACAAATACCACATCCGGAGCAAACTCTATAATTTTATCAAGATAGTTCTCAGGATTCGTCCCGGCAAGAACAAGGTTTATATCATAGTCGGAGGCCAACCTCTCTTTCAAAACTTTCGCTAACAGTAAGCCTGCCTGATCATCACCCCTGAATTCATTGCCAAGTCCAAGCAATAAAATTTTTCTGTATCCGCTTCTATCTATATAACATTTTAGCTGACTAAAATTCATCCTCTACTACAATTCTGTGCCTGCATATCGGACAGATTTCCTTAATGTAGTCCTCCCTCCTTATCTTACCTTTGTAATGAGATTCCGCAGGCTCATTAAAATTTCTCTGAGCCTCAATTAAAAAGTTTGGATGGGCATACGCCTTTGCACCAAGCCTATCTTTAACGAATTTCAGATGGTCCCTACACGCAATCTCTCCACCACACACCTCACATAACACAAGCTCTTTTTCTATAGAATTATAATAATCTTTTTTCTCCAGGTCCGGGATGAGAACGACATACTTACTCGTTAGCCTTATCCCCTTACCGGTAATACAATGTTCTTCACACTGGCCACACTGTATACACGATGCATAATTAATCCTCAAAACTCTCTTCTTCTCTTCCAATGAATCTTCCATTTCAATTGCTCCCGCTGGACAAACCTGATAGCAGGTGCCACAACCAACACAATCTTCTTCAAAGTACTCCGGAAAACCTCTGTATTCCTCAGGTGGCGTATATTTTTCCTTGGGAAATTTAGTCGTATAAGGTCTCGAAAACAAAGACCTTAAAGCCTCTTTCAATTCCCTTAGCTTTGGTGCATACATACTACCCTTCCCTCAATTCATGATCCTCTTGATATTTATCAACAATGGTCTCCTTTGTCAGAGGTATACCACTTCTATGAGCGGCTCTCGAGATTGCATGTGCTGCCACTGGAGATGTAAGAAAAATAAATACAATACCTATAAGCGCTTTAAACCCAAAATTATTAAACCCCTGAAGAATAAACACCCCAAACAAGACACCCGCTGAGCCAAAGGTAACACATTTTGTTGCTGCCTGCAATCTGTTGTACACATCCGGAAGCCTTACAAGCCCCAGAACACCAAGGAAATCAAACGTTATCCCCAAAATAATAAATGCCATTCCAATTATTTCTCTAATCATCCAGCTGCCTCCCCTCGAGAATTTTAGCAAATGCAAGCGATGCGATAAAACTTAAAAGTGCCCAGATCAGGCCAATATCCATAAAAAATGACTTATCATAATATAACCCTATCAGCGCAAGCATACCAATTATCAGAATCCCAAGAATATCCACTGCAACAATGCGGTCAGCCGGACTTGGACCAAAAATAACCCGAAACAAGACAAAAAGCGCGCTAAACAGAATCACATTTATCAGCTTAAAAATTATATCCCCCTGATATATGAAGAAATTGAAATACAAAAAACACCCCACAAAAATCAGCCCTAAAAACCATCTAAGATACTTCATTCGAATACCTCCAGTAATATTTTTTCAAATCTTCCTCCAATTTTCTGTGTAGCTTTATCAACCTCAGTATCTTCAACATCGATCCAGTGAATATACAACTCCCCCTTTTTCTCATTCACGTCAACTGTGAGCGTCCCCGGAGTTAAGGTGATAGAATTGGCAAGAGCAGTGATACCAATATCTTTTTTAAGACTGGTCTTTATTTTTACGATTCCGGGGTTAATTGGCAAACGCGGATTTATAACAATATACGCAACATGCAGATTCGCCTTGAACATCTCC
>Ga0180300_10000316_pt1 | contig 20705 bp, 18 predicted proteins | sample GuaBasSediGuay15_FD_121798 | JGI IMG/M metagenome (GOLD analysis project Ga0180300, IMG submission 121798) | Subseafloor sediment microbial communities from Guaymas Basin, Gulf of California, Mexico - Guay15, Core 4569-2, 21-24 cm | ecosystem: Environmental > Aquatic > Marine > Hydrothermal...
AACCAAAGAACATCTTGCGATATTTGAAGCAACTCAGGAATTACCAGTTCACCCAAGAGGCTGGTGGTCCTACGAAATAATTAAGGATTGGCTTTCTGGTTACAAGAAGATTCTTTTGAAAGCTCCGTCTGGAACTGGTAAGAGCGTTCTTGAGGACATTATGGCATATTTGAATTTGACACTTTTTGATAATTCCTTCACTCTCATAGGTTCAATTTCAATGCCAATAGCCGTGCAGCATATAGATAGAATCCGTGGATGGGTGGCTATGTCTCCCTTTAGAAACTTCATAGTGTATGACAGTAAAGAACAAATAAAACTCAAGAATGGTTCAAGAGTCTTAGCGATAGCGCAAAATGAAAAGACTCGAGGTGGCTATCATCCAGACCTTATACTCTTAGACGAGTTAGCACGAATTCGTCCCTCCTCATATTATGGTTTGTTTTATCAGATGGGTAAAACGAAGGGAGCAACTGAAATAGGAGTTTCGACTCCATTTTTATCTTCAGGACCCTTTCTCAAGCTTTGGTATTCTGGGACAGCACGAAATTACGCGGTAAAACTTGAAGACTGTTGGTTTATCACTGAAGAAATGATAAGGGATGCTCAAAAAGATATGTCCCCTTCCTTTTTTGATCAAGTATTTAAAGCTGAATTTGTAGCAACTTCTAATAGAGTGATTCCGGATGAGCAACTCCTCAATGCCATTACAGATACAAGATCAAAATATACAGGAGAGACAATAATGGGTCTCGACTTTGGACGCAAGCGAGATCATACAGCATTGGTAGTCCTTAATGATAAAGGTCACGTCATATACACTGAAATTTTACCACTCAAGACAACTTGGCGAGAACAATATGCTATAATACGCGATAGAGCAAAAAAATTTAATCCTACCACGATATATGCGGATCAGACATCGATTGGTGATCCCATACTGGAGGAACTCTCGGACCTTCCGATTGAGCCTGTCCTAATGTCTAATGACAAATTGAAAAAGAAAATCATTGATAATTTAGTTTTGTGTTTCGCTTATAATTCGATTCACATACCTAAAGATGAACAAAAGTTGATTGATCAGCTTTCAGCTTTTGTATATTTAGATGATAACTTAAGTAAATGTGGTCCCGAAGGAGGAGCACATGACGACCTCGTGGACGCGTTGGCTCTCGCCTCCTTGGGGCTCGAACGACATATTGACGATGAAGAAACTACGGATATTTGGGGAGCGATTGGTGGAGAACGGTCGCTTAATGTGGAAGAAAGTACTTGGACAATTGTATGGTGATCGGGATACAGATCCTTGGAAAGTAGGTGCTCCGAGTGGTGAAGACGAAAGTGATGAGTCTTTCAGAACTTTTAAGACTACACACGCGTTAGAGGTGGGTGGACCATCTCAAGAAGACTGGGAATTATATTTGACGAGTCCTCCTGCATTTGCAGCAGTTGAAGCCGTTACCTTTGCTGTTCTTTCTGCTGGTTTTGAAATTCATGGTGAGAGTGAGCAAATTAGGGAAAGATACACACGGCGCTTTGATAAAGTATTTCCAAAGCTTTATTCTGTTATGCGAGACGCTTTAGTGTTTGGTGACAGTTATTCGAGAATCCTCTTCGGGAGGGATAACCATTTTACTGATATTGAAGTTTTATTTCCGCTCAATGTAGTAACTCAGAATGGTAATTACTTTGTGCGAGAAGGCGTTAAGCTTGTTCGCGTAAAGAATATTTGGCACTTTCAAGCTATGGCTCGTACGGACTCATCTTTTGGCATATCTATGATAGGTGTAGCAAGACAACCTCTTAAATGGAAAAAAGAAATTGATGAAAGTGTTCACGAAGGTATTATCAGACACGGTTTTGCGAAATATCATATTCAGTGTCTTCCTGATAGACGAGGACTCTATCCTGACGAAAACAAGCTCAAGGAATTGGAGAGACAATTTAGAAAGATTCACGTTGGTCATGAGTTTGTTTCGACAGACAAGGTTAAAATTGATCCAATTGACACATCTGGATTTCCAGCTCTCTTAGATTATTTGCAATATTACACAAGTCTCGCTGCAACCGGCTTAATGGTTCCGGCTGAAACTCTTGGACAGGGTATAGCAACTTCACAGTATGCAACTGCTAAGGTAAGGATGGAATTCTTTCTCAAGAATACAATTCCTTATTTCCAAAGAGTCCTTGAATGTTCTATTAATGATAATCTCATGGGAGAACGAGCTGAGGGAGCTATATTTAAATTAAATGAGCCAAAAGAGATCTCATATAAGACAGGATGATTCACGATACATTTACACCTTTAGGACGAGAGAAAAAGGACATATTTCACGATAGGATTTTAGTAGAGAGTGGGGACATGTTATACGACTCCACATCCCAAGGTGTTCCTATTTTCATTCCCCCTAATGTTCTGAAAAATGCTCGTATTCCTAAAAAGTTACCCTTTCAAATTTTTCACAATGGAAAGGAAGTTGGAGAAGTTAAAAACATTCGATGGGATGGTAGAGCGCTTCGTGGAGACATTCATGTTTATCCTCAACACAATGAGGAGGTAGTTAGAGAGCTCTTGAGAGGAAATCATGGTTTGTCTGTGCGCTTCTCTTCTATTGATGAGGATTATAAAACCTATACCTTAATTAAGGACTTGACGTTGGAGCATTTAGCTCTTGTCCCAGCTCCAGCGTCACCGTCTGCAAGAATAGTGTAAAATTCTACGAAAGATTTGAAGGAGAAAGAAATGGGTGAATTAGCTGATAGGTTAAAAGAATACGTCGCTAAGGTGCAGACCCACGAACTCAGTGCGTCTGATGATATACGACGACTAACGCAGAAAGCCTATTACAATGCCGTTGTAGCTGGAGCTAAACAAAGAGAATTCATGAGGAAGATATTACCTGTTGTCAAAACAAGTTCGCATAGAGTGAGAGTATTCACGTCTGACGCAAATGGATACGCTTCAAAAGGAGCTTATAAAGGAGAAGTTCCCATTTTCCATCCTAAATACACAAGCATTGACGCGGTTACCGAAAAGGCTTGGACTTTACCTCTTGCTCCAAAAGAATTAGTTGAGGATGCAGAGTTCGGTTTGATTGAAAATGAGGTTTCTCTCGCTGGTATGAGATTAGAGAATACTTTGAATCGAGATGCAATTTCCACTTTGATTGACAATGCAGGACACTCGGAAACGTGTGATGGTGCTTCTCCATTGACAGCGATTCAAAATGCATGTGTGAACGTTTCGGATTCTCAGTTTACCCCAACTTATATGATCACCAATTTAAAATTCCTCTTTACTGCGTTTTCAATAACTCAAACTCCTTTCATGACAGAGGGTGGCTCACTCAACATTAGATATATTTCAATTACTTCAAATGGAGACAACAATTGGGGATGGGAAAACGCAGGAGATGTTGGAGCAGTGGTGTTAGATGCCGAAATGGCAGCATTGATCCTCATGAAAGAGGACATAACCGTGAAAAAATATTCTGATCCTCTTAATGATTTGCGTGGCGCAATAGTAGAAATGAAATACAAAGTTGTAGTAAGAAAACCTAAAGCTATTTGTATAATTAAACATGATTAGGAGAAGAAAATGCGAGCGATTGTTCTGTTAGTGACTCTTTTAGTGTTGTGTCTCGTTCCGCTTTCTCAAGCAGCCCTTTCCAGTGTTGTTACGCTCAACGCCACAGATGCATCAGGAGTTGATCATGAATTATATTACATTGACTTTCGAGAAGACCTGTACGAAGGAGTGGTTTACAATTCAGAAAGTGCTGCTGATTATGGTACAGTATTGTTCAAACAAGAAGCTACTAATGCTGGTAATATCATGATGGTGGCTACAAACTATTCCTATCTGCGAGGACATGCTTTAATAGCTGGTGCATCCATGAGAGAGAATATGGGTGGTGCAAATGTTCACAATGCCAGTTATTCATTAGGCACAATTGGTTTGATGGGAATGTCTAATGCTGAATTAACTGTAACCTCTACTTCCAGTGTTTCGCCCTATGACATACAATACCAGTACAGTGTCTCTGGAGCAAATGGAGGTGCAGGGATAGGTGCTGCTGAGGTGAGTAACACTGGCAAGACTTACGCAAAGACAACAATAATGGACGCAAAGCAATTCACATTATCTGGTGAAATGAGCTGGTCAGTACCGAAACCCGCTGGCACAATTGAAGTGCCAGACATTGGCATAGGAAACTTGTGTGTGTGGGAACAGAAAAATCCTACCTATCCTGTATTTCCAGGAATAGGAGCGTAAGATGAATAATTCTTTTCTTTTTATTTTTAATTTAGGAGCAGTTCCTTCTCCTTGGGATAGAAGAGACGTCATTTATGCGGCTCTTACTTCAAAGGAGAAACCTAAAGTATTTAGTCTTAAGAAATATCAAGGACCTGTGGTGAATCAAGGCTCTCGACAGATATGCGTTCCTTGTGCATTGTGTGCAATTGTGGAATCGAGACAATTTTACGATACAGATTTATCCGAATGTTACATTTATAAACGCCGTTCTTACAAAGGAGACGGCATGGTTCTTAGAAACGCTCTCAAGATAATGCAAAAAGAAGGAACATGTCAAGAAATGTGCTTTCCTTTGTCGACGTGTCAAGAACGATGCAGTGAGAGTTCAATTAAAAAGAACGCTCTGTCCTATAGGATAGGAGAGTATCACAGAATATTCAATGACATTACCGGTACGATGTATACTCATAAGCTACCAGTATTTGCAGCCGTTCCTGTGTATGATAATTGGTCCTATGATGCTCGTATACCAATGCCATCTGGAAAATTCTTAGGATATCACGCCATTACCATTGTTGGATATAACCTTAAAGATAAATATTATGAATTTAAGAATTCTTGGGGAACAGAATGGGGAAATGGGGGATACGGGGAGTTGCCTTTAAACTATCCGATAGTCGAAGCATGGATAGTTGAGCCAAGACTTGGGAATAATCACGATGATTTACTTCCTGACGACATAACAATTAAAAATACAATATGTGGCATGTCCATATTTGGGCTTGGTATCGAACTCGATATTACTGTTCCTTGGGACTGTACTGTAAGACCCGACTTTGGGATATTCCGATTTCCACGCTTGCTTCATAAAGGCACGAACTCAGTAATGTTTAGAGTTTCATTTAAGAAAGGTTCACAACCACTAAGTTTAACCTTTAAGCGTAAGAATTCTTATATTAGAATGTCTGCTACTCTTTCTAATACCATTCGATTGAGTGAGTGGGAAAGAATTTAAGTTAGAATGAGCTTGCGAGTAACATTTCTCGGAGTAAATGCAGAAGCAAAGGGACATTCTTGTATATTGATTGAGTCCTCTAAAGCGAAAGTTCTTTTAGAACCCACTCAGCGAGTCAGGGATATAGATGCTGTTATAATTACGGATATAGATAGAGATGAATATAGCGAATGGAAATATTATGCAGACCAAGGTGTTCCGATGTATTCGGTAGCAGCAATAAAGAGATGGGCAAAAGATGACGAGCTTCGTGAGCACATTCAAGTGATAAGCAACAAGTTCTCAATTAAAGGTCTCCACATGAATTGGCTAAAAGCTAATGTCGCTCCTCACGAGCCAGCAGGTGGGATTAGAATTCCAAGTTATGATGTTGATATTATTCCCGAACTCCCACCTTACATTCCCCAAGCAGTTATAAAAGCATTTGGTTTACCACCCTCTCACATTATAGTTGGAATAGGCTCTTACAAAAAATCGGATCACAAAATATCATTTGAGGATTTCCTTTTACAGCTTGAGAAAACACGAAGTGGAAAAGAGAAAGGTCTTTTGTCTATTACTCTCACAAATTTCAGGAAAGATTTAAAAGAACACAAAAGTGAAGTCCTTAGAAGATTGAAAGAACGGTGGGATATACCCATCTTTTGGGCAGAAAAGGATATGACACTTGAATTCTCTAAAAGCGGACAGGTTGAACGAATAAATGGAACTTCTAGTGAATTAGAAAAGCTTCACCTCAAAGAATTCCTTTCCAAAGGAGTGGATTATGACATTAAACATGTTAAGACAAGGTGGAAAGAATGCATTGCGGATTTGCGATATTTAGCAAATAGTGCCGTTCCTCGTTTGAAGGCGGGAAAGAAGTGGGGTGAGTGGACACTTGATATGTGCTATAAATATTTTGCTGCTTTGGTGGATGCTCTTCGTGGTATATATTTTGCACTCGTTCCTCCCACTCAACCTGAGCTATACAAAATAGAGCATCCTAATAAAGATCCTAAGGAAGCACTTAAGACTTCTTTCTGGCAGACATATTTAAAAGCCAAGAAATACATGAAGTCCAAACCTCCCAAAGACGAAGAAGAATTAAAAGAATGGAATAAGAAGCGAGCAAAACTAATAAGTACATCTGAAGAAACGAAGAGCCTTAAAGTTGGATACCTTTCCAAGGCTAAACCCTACTTACGATTCTTCCTCCCTACTATTCACGAAGATATTGTGAGTGCTGGATGGGATGAAAAGAAGCTCCTTATCGATGTTAAAGCCGATGGTCTGAGAATCACTCTTTGGAAGTCAGGCGGTAAGGGGTATGTATTTGTAGATCCAGAAGAACTCAAACAAAAGTCCCCACTAATAAACAAATACGTTCCTCAGATAGCAAAAGAAATTGAGGAGCACTTTCCTGACAACACAGCTCTTGATGGGGAACTTTATGCAGCAAAAGGCAATAAAGCTCTACACAGGACTGTCATAAATGGAATTATAAATACTAAACTTCCTCCCGAAAGATTCATACCTTATACTTATGCCCTTGCTTTTGACGTCCTTATATACAAAGGCAAGGATGTGCGTGGTAATCCTCTTGAAGAGAGACTGAAGTTGCTTCGTGCCTTCAAATCCACGTCTCATATCAAAATAGAAAGAGTATCTAATGTAGTCGTTCCCGGTTACTCTGGATATATAGTCAACGGGAGTAATAAAAACGCAGTAGATAAGGCTATTCATTTGATAGAAAGGTCAAAACATAATTTGCACGAGGGTGTACAAGAAGGCATAATGGTCAAAACATTAGATCATCCATATCAAACACCCACGAACCACGGATGGGCAAAGTGTAAGCTGTGGCATGAAGTTGATACTGTGGTGCTGGATAAGAAATTGGTAAAGGGACAAACCGATGTATGGAATTATTATTTGGGTATCGAAATACCAGCCGGATATGCTAAGATGATGCTTGATGACACTCAGGCGTATAAACGTGTTCGATGTTTGTATAATGGTCATCTTTATAAAAAGAAAGAGTGTCAAGATTATTTAGACAGACGAGGTGCTCGATTCTTTATGGAATATGGAAAGTCGGATAATACAAAAATTAAGTGTAGTGTTGGAGACGTTCTCAGAGTGTCCTCCGAAGAAGTCCTCTATAATGCAAATGAGACTCACCCAGAATATCCGTATTATACGGGATACATAAACAGAGCGATGGAGCCAGTACCAGAAAGAAAGACCTCCGATAATTTAGTTGTATTGCACCGTCTTGCGTTACTCGAGCCTCAGCGGATACCATTAGAGGTCTTAGCAAAGTGGAAAGAAAATATGCCTCCAGAGATCAAGAAGTATTGTGAATATATTAGGTCTTTATCTACCCCGAAACTAATTCAATTTTATAATGCACTGAAGAAGGTTCAAAATGAAGAGTGAACTTTTAAACACTCAGAATGTAAATACCTTACTTGAACTGGTAGAGTCAGAACTCAATTATAGACATGCGAAGGGATTGCATATTCCAAATAGAGGAATGTACCTCCCATCGCCACACGCTAAGCTTATTCACGATTGTCATAAGACAGTAATCCTCAAGGATAGGAAATTTAAGATAGCAGGTGTCCCATTCCTATACTGTGACAACAAATATGCTTATGGTGTGTTAGAACTCAAGGAGCCAAAAGAAATTGAGACAGGAGGGCAATTTAAGGCTCTCCAGAAATATCACAGAGTAACCAAGAAAGAGTTTGAAAATTGGAATTGGTCACTTCCCCTTTACGCTTATTACATTAAAGAAGTCCACAATTTTAAGAAGCCTGTAAGAATTAACCTTCCTCAAGGCGTACAAAACTTTATTAAGAATCCAGTTCAATATTTAGAAGATAGCGAGTATCCATTTACTGGCAAGCATGAATTATCTCTTCCCCTACAAATAAACTGTCCTAATTGTGGAAGATGGATATACGTTCCACATTCTCCGATTCCGTCTGATTGTCCTTATTGTGGTTATCAGTTGAAAGAGCGAGAAGAAGAAAAATCACGAATGGTTCCTCTCCCAAAAGAAGAATACTCTCGAATAGTTAAGGATTATCCTCTCAAACCTTTACCTAAGAAATATTATAAAGACCAGAGAGGAGGAGTGGCTTGGTGTTTTGCCTCTCCCCGAACAAAAGTCCTTACGGAAGGCGGATGGAAACCTTGGAATAAGATTTATCCGGGCGAGAAAGTCCTGACTCATAAGGGTAGGTTCATGCGAGTCACACGAAAGGATGTGTTTGAAGGCATTTATGATTGGATTAAAGTTCATCTTCAGTGTGATAATATAAAGGACCTTAAATACGATATTCGAGTGACTGAAAATCACCCCTTTCTCACAACAGAAGGTTGGAGGGAGGCAAAAGACCTAAAGGTTGGCGACAAGATTATCTCAAAAACACCTAAGCGTTGTCTTAATTGTCGTGTTCCGATTCCTCTTTCATGGAATGCGAAGACAGATTTTATGTTTTGTAGTGATGATTGTGCACGAAACTATGAATGGACAGAAGAGAGTTTACACACTGAATACATTGATAAACAAATTTATGATAATCCTCTTGTTGATGTCACAGTCACAGTTGTGAAAATAGAAAGAATTAAGATTCCAAAAGACTCTACTGTGTGGACACAGACTCATGCTTGTTCTTTAGAGGTAGAGGAAGACCATTCGTACATGACTCCTTTGGGATTCTCTCACAACTCACAATGGCACATTAGAGGCATTGAACCAGAAGACAAAGAGGCATTTGATAAAGGCAAGATATCATTTGAGGAAATGATACTACATCACAGTTTGCATCAAGATTTAAGATGGAAGCTTGATGGTGTTTCAACTCTCCCACAATGCACTATAACAGAAAGTGATATGCAGTCTTATGTGAGAGGAATGTTAGGACAACTCAACCCTGAGCAAAAGGGTCCAGCTAATGTTCAGAAGGTTAAAGTTATTCCTAAAGTTGAGATTGCTAAACCTACAATGCCAAAGTCCAAAATAAAGGAATTCCTTATAGACAAGGAAGGAGCTAAGCTTATCAATAAGATTATAATTCACGAAACTTCTTTCTTCATTTCTCCTGGGGAAGTTGGGAGCTTGCCGTACACTTGGGCTTATTTGGGAACAATTTGGACAGGAAAGGTAGAGACGGGCGTTGAGAGAGGAGATTATCATGAGCTCTTCTTTTATTCTGATAAAGATTTACCTGAACCTAACAGAAAATTCTTTGACGGACGATTTATACTGAGGGCATTTAGAGGCGAAGCAGCACGAGGGGGAAAGACATGGTGGTTGTGGAAGTCTACCAAAAATCCATATCCACAGAACCCTTGGTGTTATTGTGATCAAGGTGAGCATGAAGTTTTGCCTCTCGATGAGATTAAATACTGGGGTCATGAAGATTATCCTGAGTGGAAAACACGAAAAGATGAATGTGAATAACTCTTCTTTAACATTGTAGTCCTCATAATATGGGTTGGTTATCTGATTATGAATACAGGAAGAAAGTAACTATCTCCGGTTCGAGTGGAGCCGGAGAAAATTATCAAGTTAAGTTAAAAATAGGTTCGTCATCTGGTGGAGACTTCCATTTAGAGGGACACTGCGAGGACTTCCCTAATGACATCCGCTTTACAGATAACGATGGCACTACTCCTCTTGATTATTGGATAGAAGATCCTTCTGAAGACCCTATTACGGTTTGGGTAGAGGTTAACGATAACTTAGATAATAACGTGGATATTTACGTGTATTATGGTAAGAGTGGAGAAGTTTCAGCAAGCGATGCGGAAGCGACATTTATAAGAGTAATAAATGGAAATCAACCAGTTAAAGGTAGCTGGCATTTCGATGAAAACTCTGGAATCATCGCTGAAGACACCTCTGGCAATGACTATGATGGAAGTATTCACGGAGCAGATTGGACAACAGGAAAATTTGGCTCTGCTTTGAGTTTTAACGGAAGCAGTGATTACGTGGATTGCGAGAATGTAGGAACTTCGATTGATAAAACTTACAGTGTAAGTCTGTGGTTTAAGGTTGATAGTCTGAGCCATGAGATGCAGATTTTTTCAGGTGGTGGTACTTCAGGTGATAATCGGTATCCAGATATTGTATTGTGGACTAGCGGAAAGATTGGATTTAGAATAAATGACGCAGATCCGGGAGCTTGTTCTGCTGAAGGACTTATTTCATCAAATACTTGGTATCATGTTGTAGGGGTAGTTGAAAGTGATGGAAAAACCACTCGCCTTTATGTGAATGGAGACGAAAAAGCAACTCATGTCCATACATCTGATGCTGTATTTTACGATGATGTTAATATAGGAAGAAGGGGAAATGATACTAACTATTTTGATGGTATCATTGATGAAGTTTTTGTCTTTAATAGGGCTTTGAGTGCTTAAGAAATTTCCGATTTATATAACAACTACGGTTATACAACAATAAACTATCCAGGCAGAGTTTTAATTCGCAAATATGTTTCTCCTGAGCCGACATTCAGTAGTGCTGGAAGTGAAGAAACCAGCTTTTCTTGTACAGACATAATTGGATTACAAGACAGTTCCTCCAGAAGCGGACCGATTGTGGGAAGTTGTACTGACATTTTAGATTCCACATCTTCCTCTTCTCTTCTAAAGATAGCTCCCTGGCTTTCGGGTTTTTCTTATAGGAAACGATTAATTATTAACGGTTCAAATGGAGCGGGCACAGGATACCAAATTAAGCTTAAGATTGGTTCGTCATCTGGTGGAGATTTTCATCTTAATGGTCACTGTTCAGATTTCCCCAATGACATACGTTTCACAAAAGACGATGGTCTTACTCTCTTGAAATACTGGATAGAAGATCCTTCGGAAGATCCAATTACTGTATGGGTAAAGATTGATGATAACTTAGACAGCAATAAAGAAATTTACTGCTACTATGGTAGTTCTATTGCCTCCTCTTTAAGCGACGGAGAGGAGACTTTTGAGTTCTTCGATGATTTTCTTGGAACACCATATCAAGTGTCATTTGCAAATATCTCTACGAATACTTACGGGAATGGCATCTATCCCCCGCAATATCCACAAGCAATTTACGTTCCTTCACAAAATAAGACATATATTATATTTCAAACTCGTTATGTTGGGCGACACATAATTGAGTATGATCATTCAACAAAGACATTCCAGAATGAGACAGATATTGGGGGACACACACTGTGGGGAGAAAATCAACCCGGTCATGGCGCTCCTGCGTTAGGCATTGATGGCGATGGATATTTATATGTATTTTATGGTTCACATGGTGGTCCTCAGTATTATAAAAAATCTACAAATCCTTACGACATAACGTCATGGGGAAGTGAACAAACTCTTGTAAGCGCAGCGACCTACCCTCAAGTTTTTTGGACAGATAACAAACTGTGGGTATTTTATAGAAATGGTCCCCAAGAATGGGTATATAAGACTACATCGGATGGCGGCTCAACATGGAGTAATGAAGTAGAAATCACTGATTTTGATTCTCAACCTAATTTCTGGGGTGTTTATGCAAGGACAATGAAAGCACCCAATGGTGACATTCATATTGTGTGGTTATGGAGAAATGATGCAAATGATTATTTTAATCTTTATTATGCTTACTATGATATTTCAGAAGGGAAATGGAAGAAACGAGATGGGACTGAATTGACATTACCTATAAGCGAAAGTGAGGCTGATAAAGTATTTGACGGGAGTCATACATGGATATGGGGTCTGGATATTGATGAGAACAATGAACCGTATATTTTCTGGGCATATTCAGGAGATAATAAATTGAAATTAACAAAGTGGAAAAATAGTGCGTGGCATACCTACAATATAACTGACTATCCTTTTTACAAGAGTGGCTCCTTTGGCGCCTTGAAAGTCGATGACTCATCTAATCTACGAGTGATAGCGGACAGTTCTGACCACAAAACTGCTAAATTGTATAAAAGTACAGATGGTGGTGAAACATGGCAATTCGTAAAAATAGTCTCCGAAGAGTTACCAGGCATGGAGTATGGACCGGGGAGTGGTGCAGGATTCCAGTCTGTATTTAATGCAAACAGTGAATTAGAATTTCTTTTGGGACCTGGAGACAATCCACAGGACAATGGTATTTGTGGTGCGTGGGGACAAGATAGTGACTTTACACATAATGAATATATTTATGATCTTTCAAATAAGTGGAACATAAATAAAAATCCTGAAGTCGAAAATGGGATATTGACATGTACAGGCGAAGACAATGAGGCGGTACACTCAAAAACCACATTTTTATACAAAGCATTAAAGGTAAGAGCAAAAGTAACACACGGTGGAAGTGATGATGCAGGCAATGTGGGATTCGCAACAGATCTCAATGGAGGTAATTTAAACGCAGAACGATTTTGGGTCGTTACTCCCACACGAACAAAAGTGTGTAGCGGTAATGCAGAAAACCAAGAATGTACTGACATAACAAGCTATAATGCTGCTTGGCATATATGGGAAGTATTATGGAAAGAAGGAGAGGCAAAGTTTATAGTTGATGACAACTTAGAGGCAACTCATTCTACTTATGTCTGCGAACAAGCAATACCTATAATGTTTCAGAGTTATCGCCCAGATGCAACAACAGAGGTTGATTGGGTTTTTGTTCGGAAGTACGTCTCCCCAGAACCTTCTTTCAGCGGCGCTCAAGCCGAGGAGGGACCCGTGTTCACTTGTGGAGACACGCTTGCAAATTCAGTTGCTTCTTCTGTTCATAGAGACATTTTTCCGACGTGCTTAGAAACTCTGAGTTGTCAAGATACTCTTTTCTCTCTTCTTTCTTCGATCTGTCGTTCTCAAGACTCATTGGGATTGATGGATTCAAGTGTCTCTTTAGCTGTTCTTTTACTCAATGCAATTGACTCAATAGACGTTAGTGATGGTTGTACTCTTTCTCTCTCGTTTTCATCATCTTGTCTGGACGTGTTACACGCCATCGATAGTGCCTCGTATCCATTGCCAAATGTGGTTAGTTGTTTAGATAGCTTAGGGACTCAAGACTCCTTTTCGTCACTCCTTTCAATGCTATGTCAAAGCAAGGATAATATTGGAGGAGCAGATGGTGAAACTTCTCAACTTTCAGTTGAACGAGCATTACTCGATATTCTTGCTTTCCAAGATACCTCTTCTTATCTTGCGGGTATTATTGCTTCAGCTTCCGATGTTCTTAATGTGCAAGATTTGAATAGTATTCGTTTAACATTCTCTTGTTCAAGCATAGACATTATTAAGAATGTAGATAGTGGAGGAATTAATGTTACATTCCACTTGAGTGGAGATGACATACTTAAAGGAGCGGATTATGTCTCTGGCAACCTTCAAGTTCTTCTTGATTCCTTATCAGTCTTTAAGAATACAGACCAAAGTGCTTCTTCATTACTGGGTTTCATTCTCAGATCAGCTTCTGACGTACTCGATATGTATGATTTGAATACAGCCACGCTTCAGATATCCTCTTCCTCAATAGATCTCTTCAGGACAGAAGATAATTCCTCTATTAACATCACGTTCCATTTAAACAGTGCAGACGTCTTTAAAAATTCTGATTCAGCAATTCTCAATTTACAAGCCCTTCTTAGTGCGTTAGAAGCTCTTGAGATTAGCGATAGTAGTGCGTCTTCTCTGTTTGCTGAGATATTAGCTTCCGCTTCTGATTTACTCTCCGCATCTGACTACAATGAAATCCGTTTGGAGTTTCTTAATTCTTCTATCGACGTGATTAAGTCTGAAGATGGTGTTACTCCCAATTTTACTTTGCATTTGAACAGTTCGGATATTCTTCATGGATTAGATTCTGTTACAGCTAAACTCGAAGCCATTCTACATGCCATGTCCGAATTTAAGAGTACAGACGAATCTTCGACACGCAAGAAAGTTGTTCTTGTTACTCCCGTTAAGATATTTAAAGCTCAACAAAAAATCTTAATCTTTAAAGCAGAGAACATTTAATATTTCTATTTTAAAACGAAATAGGTGACTGATATGAGTGGAAAGATAGGTATTGGTGGTGTGTTCGAGATCGAATGCTATGATAAGGATGGCGAATTGAAGTGGAAAGACGATGCTCACAACATGTGGGTTCAGGAAGGAAGAGATTACATTCTAAATGTGATATTTAAGAACGGCACACGTAATGATCCTCTCTACGTTGGTCTTTTCGAGCAGGATACTCCTTCGGATAATTGGACGATGTCTAACAATGGAACAACATGGCATGAGAATGAGAGCTATTCTGAGTCAACCCGACAGGAGTTTGTAGATGGTAGCATAAGTGGTACCACGACTCGACAGCTCGATAACGATGCCAGCAAAGCTACGTTTAGCATAACCGCAAGTGCAACTCTTAAGGGTGCATTCTTGACAACAGATAACACGAAGGGTGGCACGTCTGGCACATTACTATGTGCAGCCACATTTGATGAGGGTGATAGAAGTGTGACAAATGGTGATACAGTGCAGGTTAAGTATACGGTCGGTTGTCAGGACGCATAAGCGAAATGGTGCTAATTCCAGATCGTTGTTATAAACAGCCAAACGAAAAGGAGTATCTTCGGATTGATTTCTCTTCACGATTAGCATCAAAGGAATTTATTACGGGGATACAAAAGTGTAGATGTTACAATTCAAATGGCGATGACGTAACAAGTGATATAATAGAAGATCCAGATTACGATGAGACTTCAGTGAAATTTTGGTTTAAAGATGGAACGTCTGGAAGTACCTACAATTTGACCGTACGAGTGGAAACAAACAAAGGAGCCGTGTTAGAAGAAGATTTAATCTTAGTGGTTGAGGAGATTGGGCATGATTAACGCCAAAGAATTTCTATCCACTTATGCAGAACTCCACTCGTTCATCATGGGAATTTACGCGGGACTTACAGAGTGGCGTGGTATAGATTCAAACATTTTGAATAATCCCGACGTCAGGAAAGAACCTCATTACTGCTATGGTGGTTACGTCTTTGGCACTCTACTTAGATGGATTATAATTCTTTCTGTGGGCTACAAGTTCTTCTTGGGCTAATACTTCTATTATTCTTTAATTTAGGTGGTGCAATATGCAATTTTCAATAATAGTTGCAACAAATCGTGGACCCGAACTTCTAAAATATCTATTTGTTTCTGCACATCCGGAGAGTGAACTCATAATAGTTGACTCTCACTATAATGAAAAAACAAAAGATTTCCTCTCTCGTCAAGAGGGGTACAGACAAATAGTCTACTCTCCACCTGAGCATTCACCCTTTAAGTGGCATAGAGACTTTTCTCAGTCCCTCAATACAGCACTGTGTTTTGCTGAGCACGAATATATTGTACGTGCAGATGATTACATAGAATTTAAGGAGGACTTTTTTGACGTTGCAGAGATGGATATCAAGAGTTATCCTCAAAAGACTCTTATAATAGGACAGAAAGCACAAGAATACAACAAGGAAGAGAAATTCATTGATTACATGTCACAAAAAGGGATAGGTGGAGAATTTAGGTATGTAAACATTGAGAACCCAGCATTCACATTCTCCTTTGGAGTAGCACCACTTCAGTTATACCTTGACCTTAATGGTTATGATGAAAGGTACGATTCTGGTTGGGGTTTTGAAGACAGAGACTTTCTTCATAGAGCACTAAAAGCTGGCTACGTTGCAATGCTTGACAAGCTTCTTATGGGATATGGTCATGCTCATAAGCCAGCTTGGGAGACAATTTCAATGCCTCATATAATTTATGAGGTAACAAAGACAGAAATAGAGAGTGGCAAAGTTTGGGCTTATAATCCTTATAAACTCAAGGACAGACGGGAACAGAAACTGCAGGAGAAAGAAAAATGGATAGTAAGATAAACATGATTCAGATACAGACCACGAGTATTTGTTCCGGGAGGTGTATCATTTGTCCTTACAAAGACAGTTGGCTACGAAAGGCTCATGGCTATATGAGTGATGAAGATTACGTTCACGTCTTAGAGGAGGTCAAGTCCTGTCTTGGTGATTACAAAGAAAAGCTTCCACTTTATTTGATGAACGATCCATTTGCAGACAAGAAAATAATTGAGCGAATGGAGTTAGCTTATCAGTATTTTCCTAAATGCAAATTAGAGTTGTCCACCAATGGTCTACTCCTCACAGAAAAACTATCCAAGAGAATAGTGGAAACTGTGACTCATTATAATGGTGAGGATACGTTTGAACTTTGGATTTCTTTTCATGGAGCAAGTAAGAAAACATGGGAGTTCCTCAACAATTTACCCGGTAAATTTGAAAGAGTCCTCAAGAGCATCGTTACATATCTCAAGATAAACAATGGTCAGCTTAGAACAGTCATTAACTCAGCGGGAGGAGCGTCTCGTGATGGTTCTATGTTCTTTTATTCCCAGAGTGCTTGGAAACATTTCCTAAACTCTATATTTCAAACTTATAATCTTCCATTAGAGAACGTTCATCTTCGATACTATACCTTTCATAACAGAGCTGGAAACGTAAGGCTGTGCAATTGGGATGGAACAGAGTACTATCGAGAAATAGGTCCCGAGTATCCCTTTGATTGTTGGCGATTTAGGAGTGGCATTCACATTCTTTACAATTTAGACGTGATAGCCTGTTGCATGGATTGGAACAGAGAAACAGTCTTTGGAAATCTCAAAACCCAAACTCTAAAGGAAATATGGGAGGGTGAGAAACGACGTACCTTTGTTGATATGGCATCGGGTAGAAAACCCTCTCCTAAAGACTTTATATGTAAGAGGTGCATGTCGCCAGGCGGGTGAGTATTATGGATAACGTAACAGCGATTGTGAAAACCTTTATGCGCCCTGAAAAATTCGAGTTTTGTTTGAGAAGCTTAGTGTCTGCCGGACTTAAGAAAATAATTGTTTCTTTTGATGGTCCTGAAGAGTACCTCGAAAGGCATAGAAGAGTAATAGGCAAGTATCAAAGAAACGTGACTATTCGTTTCTTAGAACTTCCGTTTAATGTAGGACTCGCAGCCGCAAGGAACAGAATGATAGAGAGAGTGAACACAGATTTCGTCTTGATGATCGACGATGATAATTACGTTCCTCTTCAAGTCTTAGAGATGGTACATGGACTTTTACAGCTCCCCGAAGATGTGGGAGGAGTAGCTATGGGATGGCTGCCAGCTTTTAACCCTCTTCCACAGATGGATGCTTGGGACTTCGAGATTGTAAATAAAATACTCTTCAAGACGTGGCGAAGTGATAAACAACGTGCGATTATTAATGGTAATGCTTATATGTTTCCTTTTGATTTTATTCCTAATCAAGTTCTCTTCAGACGAAAGCTCTTTAATGATGTGCAGTGGGATGAACATTATATCATAAGCAGAGAGCATGAGGATTTCTATCTAACATGCAAGAAAGAAACAGATTGGAAGTTTGGGATATGTACGTCCATTTACTCCGTACATGACCCAGGTGGGAACAAAGAGTACATACGTGAGTATCGAGCAGGAAAGGAATGTGATAAATCTGCTGAATATTTCCTCAAGAAGTGGAACTTAAAAGGCATTGCTCCTCAAAGATATAGCGATGATTATACTTCTTTGTTTTATGACGCTCCTTGGCAAGTAAGACGAAACCTCGATAAGAATAGATATATAAGATGGAAGTTGGAGACGAATCGAGCTTTGCCTGATGATGTCTTCCAAACTCGTTAGATGATTAGAATATGTGATGGAGGAAGTGTATGGTGGAACGTTTAGAATTGAAACATGGAAACTTTTATATACTGTTAGACGCCTGTCGTTACGATGTATTTGCATCTATAATTCACGAATATCTTGATGGAAAATTAGAGGAACGTGATAGCAGAGCTTGTAACACTCCCCAATTTTATCAAAATTCAAACATAAAGGAATTTAAGGTAGCTTCATTTAATCCGACTGCCATGCTTCAAAACCATCCCGACTTCGTGTTGCTGCCTTCCCTTTATTGTGAAGATAATCTTGATGACTTCATCTCTCGGTATAGAGATCGTGAAGTCCTTCATCTTATACCACCCCACATGCCTCCACAAGAAAGAAAGTACTGGGAAATATGGTTCGATACAGTAGAGGATTGTATAGAGGAATCTGAGAAAGGTAAGCCAAAAACGCTTGGACATTTTGGTATAGAGGGATATTTTTATTCTCGATTGGGCAGAGAAAAAGCTTTAATGATCTACGAAAGTAATCTTCGTTTTGCATTAAGAGCCATTACTAAACGAGTAGACAAGCTTCCACGACCTTTGATATTAATAGCGGATCATGGTGAACTCTTTGGAGAATTTGGATGCTGGGGACACTCAGAGGACTGCCCAGAAGGAAGGAATATCCTGTCGAGAGTTCCACATTTTAAAGTGAAATGAACGAAGGATTAATTCGCAGTTGGACTAAATCCTTTACTTGGCGAGTATTAGGAATACTATTGTTGCTTTGTTTTTCGTATCTCTTTACTCATGATGTTGAGACAGCAAGCATGATTGCCCTTCTCTTTCACGGAGTTCGAGTTCCCTTGTATTTCATACATGAACAGGCATGGGAGCGAGTGCGCCATATTAGTTATTTATACTTCTTTTTTGCTATGGTGTTGTTACTTACTTCCTTTATATTTGTTTGGAAGGTGGGAGCATGAGTCATCTTGAAGAGAAAAGCATATACGTGATACGAGAGGCTTATAGTAAGTTTGATCGTATAGCTGCATTATGGAGTACTGGCAAGGACAGTACCGTATTGTTATGGCTTTGTCGAAAAGCCTTCTTTGACGAAACACCCTTTCCAGTGATACACATAGACACGGGTTTTAAGTTTAGTGAAATGTACTCATTCAGAGATAGAATTGCAAGGGAATGGGAACTGGATTTGATAATAACCAAGAACGAAGAGGCATTAAAGAGTGGAATGAATCCAAGGTGTGGAAGATTTAAGTGTTGTAATACACTAAAGACTGAAACACTTAAGAGGTGTATAAAGGAATATAAATTTGATGCCATTCTTTTGGGAATACGACGCGATGAGCATGGAGTAAGAAATAAAGAGAGGTTTTTCTCACCAAGAGATGCGAACTTTAATTGGGACATTTGGGAACAACCTCTTGAAGCTTGGGATATTTATACAATAGACGAGGAAGCTGATCACTACCGAGTTCATCCCATCTTACACTGGACTGAAATTGACGTCTGGAGATATATCAAGAAGGAGGGATTGCCAGTTAATCCTCTTTATTTCGCCAAGGATCATAAGCGTTTTCGTTCTTTAGGTTGTAAGCCTTGTACATCCCCTATCGATTCGGATGCTAAGACTATTGATGAAATTATCAAGGAAGTAGAGAATAGTAATACACGAGAACGATATGGTAGAGTCCAAGATAAAGAGAATTTAATGGAACGTCTACGTGTACTTGGTTACATGTAAAATGTTAGATAAAGAAGAAATAAAAAAATTAACAAAGAAAGGTATGGAGAAGGCTTATCTCCCAGTGCCTTCTCATGGTGGGCTCAAGACAGCAAGGTTCACCTTAGAGGATGTTCAGCAATGCTTTAAGCAACCTGCTCTTCTCCGAGATCTTGTATATTTGGTTGGAGGAGTAGCGGTTCACGGCAAGGGTAATGATGTGGACTTAGTAATACGTGGAGATGATTTATCAGAGCCTCAACGCGAAGCCCTATTGTTCCGTCTCTATCGAGCGTTTGGTGATTACTTCAATATTCCTTACGATATGACGCCCAAACATCTACACGTAACCTTTAACAATTATGGTCCTTTTACAGATCACGTTCTCTTATATCACTTAGCAATTGTTCCTTCTGAAGACCGAAGTATCCACGAAATGGAAGCTATGAAGTCCGTGTCCTCCAATGGTGAATGGATAGTTTATGGTTATGGTTCAATAGACGCAATTGACCTCGAAGGTGATGAGATAACCATTGATGCTCTCAAAGGCATGTGGGAGGAAATGCAAAAGACCCCGAAGAAGTACTGGAATGTCATGAATGAACATGGTGGTGTACAAGTAGGAGAAATTCTCCCAGAGTGGAATGGGCTCAAAACTCATGTTGACGAAAAGGGGTTCTTTGTGATAGTGAAGCTCCGTAAGGATATAGACGCAGCACGAAGGATATGGGAAGCGATTCATTCTGACAATGAAGCAGAACGTATCAAGAGTTTCTCAATTCATATTGAGTATCCTGGAGGTGTGCAAAATTGTACAGAAAAGGTCTGTGACAAAAACAGATGCTGGCGTAAGATAACCAAAGCAAGATTCCTTGAGTTGAGTTTCACAAGAAATCCTGCTAATCCGTTATGTATTTTTAAACCCGCGTTCTAACTCTAACATTTAAAATTAAAGGTGAGCGAGATGCAAGAGCTTTATATAGGA